>Ga0209914_1000775_pt1 | contig 38833 bp, 36 predicted proteins | sample ThiBiot_500_plan_FD_183949 | JGI IMG/M metagenome (GOLD analysis project Ga0209914, IMG submission 183949) | Wastewater bioreactor microbial communities from Cape Town, South Africa - Thiocy_cont_500_plan (SPAdes) | ecosystem: Engineered > Bioreactor > Thiocyanate-remediating > Anaerobic-Aerobic...
CAAGTTCTTTTCATCACCTGCTAACAGGATTTTGTATTCTCCCATACAAGACTATTCAAAAAGTGTAACGAAAGTGTCAGGTATGATTAAATGATTTGTATGAGCAAATAAAAAAGCAATAAGTTTCACCTGGATACAAAAAAATGGAATGTTTTAATTCGAAAAAAATACGTACTAAAGTACAAAAGAATGCGAAAATTGTTTTCCAATCAACCCTCGTTATTTATACATTTAAACATATGTATAAATATTCCAATGTAAATAAAATAAAATCATTTACAAAAAAAAGCAGATATTCAAGAATTTTCCTTCCAAATGAACTTAAATATTGGTATTAAGCATTCTTTCATCTTGTACTTTCTATTTTTTCAATCGATTCGAAATGTACTCAGTATTTTTATTCCCAATCGAACAGATTACGATGCCTACGGTGTTAAAATTGCCATGAACGAAAATCTACTTGTCTTAGCCGAGAATAAATACAATCCTCCCGAATTTTTCATTCAATTTGCTCCTTATAGTCAAATTAATATTTCGACACAATGTTTAACTTCTGATCCATCGATGCTCGATGTATTTATTTATAGTGTAGTTATCGGTAAAAAACAATCGGCAAATGAAATGCATTTCTATTTTTCCGGTGAATTAACCAACAATAAAACAGGTCTTCTCGTTGGCTTAGCTGTTTACAATATAACACAACGAACGTTTGATTTCAATCGAAATTCGTCGTTGATTTGCAATACAAGTTTTGTTTATCAAACGAAATATTTTTTTCAATATGGCCATCAAGAATATTATCGACTCGGTGTTGAACCATATGGTCGATATACGTATGGTTTTTCCAATGAATTTCTTTTCATATTCGATTCTCGAAATACATCACATTTGGATATTTGGAATGGGGCATTAACATGGCCGGATGCGACATTTATTCCGCTAGCAGTTGATATCAGTGAAACATTTGGTGTTGTCTCCGGTTTTACATTTAATGGAATCAATTCAACGGTGAAATATAGTCCAATGATTTATTTATTCAATTTTAATTCAACAAATAAACATCCATTTGTTGTGTTTCAATATAAACCTATAGCTACGCCTGCAACATGGCAAGATTTACTAACAAATGCAGATGCTAATGTTTATTCACCGAAGTATGATATGTCAGTTAGTATTAATGAATTTGGAGATGTTCTAGTTGGAATGCAATTCATCAATCGAGTATTTCTCTTTTCAGTAAATTTAACTGCACCAACGGAATTAAATTTCGTTAGTCGACATACAAATGGTCGAACATTAGGCAATGGAAAAAACATTGCATGGTTAGAAAACGGTATTGCAGCTTTAATTGTTAATGTTTATACACTTGAATATCAATGGACATCTTCTCAAGTTCATATCTATGGCATTGTTGCCGAAGGTTACAATTCGAATAGTACTCCGTTATCTGTCTTTCCAAATAATCATCAAAAACTACCTAAATTACTCAATTCTATTTTTCTAAATATCGTCTCATCACCTTCAGCATTAGCGTTACTCGATATCGCTGGAGGTATACTTATATTTCTACCAACTGCTGCAGGTTACTATCTAACAGTAAAAACTAGTGATACAATGCCGTTGATAACTGAAGCTCAACAATGTGAACCAGGCACTTTTAAAAATCAATCAGGTGTGCACGATTGTACATTATGTCCAACAGGTACAAGAAATCCTGGTAATTTTACAACAGGATGTATTCCATGTTCACTCGATACATTTTGTCCACTTGGATCGGTCAATGAAGTACCTCAGACAGCATTGAAAACACTTCTTCAAGCCATACCCTATCCAAAATCTCCTGATAGTGTTATATTCGATGAAATTCTCATTCAAAATATGTTTAGTATTGGTCCAGGTCGTTGTTTACTTGTTTCACCATTATTTTGGACATTAATTGCAGCTGCTATAGCTGTAACAATAATTGCCATCATGGGTATTTTGAAATATTGCACAAAAAATCCACAAGGCAAACGTGTTCGAAAGATTTTAAAATGTTTTTTTCAACATACAGATTTAATTGGCGAAGGTGAACTTTGGGTTGGAGGTCTTGCATCATTTGCTATTGTTGTTCTCGTTGCATTTGCTTGTATATTTAGTAAAGATTATATTCGACAATATCCAATCGAAACATCAAATGATTCCTATTTTGCTTGTGATCTATCAATACGTAATGCGAAATTCGAAACTAGTGTTCAATCATTAGCTATTCCATTGACTGATTTCGATCAACATATGTTTACTCTTCTTGATAATCAAGAATTTATTTTAAATGTTGATTTTGTTAATACATTAATTAAATGTGATGCTGTTTCAATCGAAGCATTATTCGGTTTAACATGGTCAACAATTCGTTGGTTAGATTGTGACAATATTAATTATACTCTTTCATTATCGATTCCGTTACCTTATCAACAATTATCCGTACAGATTTATGTCGAAGATATCAAAACAATTGGTGCCATACGTATTGGTCTATTCGGTGTAGGACATCAATACGAGAAATATACATTAAAAGAATTGAATTTCTATCAAGCTTTCTATAAAAATGGTTATATTCTATCACGAAATGTACCGGTTGGACTAACACTAACAAAAGTTGTGAACGAAACATTAGCTATCGATGGTAGTGATTCATTGTTCGGTGGACTTTATGTTCCAACATTTACAGTTGATTATAATAGTTTATTTTCAACGGGTGATCAATTCGTTCGTTCGACAATAACATTAACAACATTAGCGTTGACAATAACAGAAACACCGTATTATGTCAAAAATTTACAACAACCAATAGCTAAACCATCGGAAATTATCTTCCAAAGTCTTCTTTTTATGACTGTTTGTTTAGAATTATTTGGTTTAATATTTTTATCATATAAATTACTTTTCAAACCATTTTATTATCGATTTTTGAAAAAAAATCGAACTCTATCCGGAAATCGAATTATGCCAACAGATGATTATCTATCGAAAGAGAAAACTCACGAACAAGCAATTGTTAATCTGCCGGATCAATCTCGTTTTTAAATTCAATTGTGTAATTTGTTTTCTTGCTTTTTCTTCTTTAGAAATTTCGAATAAGAAAAGACAAATACACATAGACGTAAACTAATACCAATGAATTTCTCTTCTTTTACTCAAGCTGTGAACTTCGTTTAAACAAAAAGAGCAAATACGCTTGACTTACAAAAATATCCAAAATGGGGATTAGCAAATTGAATAAGAAACGAAACGAAAAGAAAAGATTTCAAATGAAAACAAAAATCAAAATTCAAGGATGGGCTAACAAGAAACAAGATCGAAAGAAAAAGAAAAAAAACGAAAGAAAAATACGGGCAACGCACACACACATATATAAATGAATACAGAAGACAAAAAGCATGAAAAAAATGTTTAATTCAGTTCAGTTTAGTTGTTGTTTTTTCTTGTTATTGTTGAGATTTATCTTTGTTTTTCATTATTTACAATTAAACCTGAGTTTTGAAATTAACATGCAATACTCGAACAAGTACATTGTTTAAAGAAGTCCAATGACTGTCGATAGGTAAAACCATTTGCACATGTCATACGAAAGAACCGACGTTTGGGTTCAACTGGTTTACAACATGACTTTTCATTTTGATTCGTTGTCGTACATAGACCCGTACATTTTGTCATACGTAAACGTCGATTACTTGTACATTTCGTTAATGGATCAATATAATAACCTGTCTCAATTGCTAGACCACATGAATGCATTAATGGTAATGCAACGGATGATGTAATTGCTAAAAATGACACTTTTCATTTTCAATTGATATTCACAAATCACTTACGTTGATCGCATGTTACACCCTCATATCCATCATCGCAACTACATTTATAATTCAAACCATCGAGTTGACATTGTCCATTCCGACATGTTTCACTCGAACATGTCGATTCACTACTCGCACAACCTGGAATAATCTTATGACGATAGTCAACGTTAGCGAGATTAATCGGATCATTGTTGATGTATAATGCGTGAATACAACCTTGAAATGATGTTGCTTCGCGAATATGCCATAATTGTAAAGCACGAGCAGTTAAATCTTGTGGTAAACCACCGATATATAAAGCACGAATTTCACTCGTATTTAAATAAGCTTGTTTACCACGATTGTTAATGTATCGTGTATAACCACGATCGACAGTTAAACTGAAATTTTGACCTGTACTTATCAATTGTAGTTCGTGAACTTTACCTAAAAGATTTCATATATAAATATATTTCTTAAATTCTGATTTCTTTTCCTACCATCGTTAACTGTATCGTAACTGAACATAACCGAACCTGGAGAATTTCCGACATCATAACTAACTCGTATTCGTCCCATGAAAATTTCGGCAACCATATGTCCCATATGACCGAAATAAACTAGAACTCCGCTGCTTTGTGTCGTGCTAAATACAATGGTTATATTCGAACGTGGATAAACATTTGGTTTGGGTAATTTCATGTACGAATCATTGCTAATTGAATGAACACTTTTAAGTACAACACAACGATCGCCAAGAAAACCCGGATAACATCGACAACGAAGATTGTTCGGTGATTGTTCATAGCAAACGCCATTGTTCGAACAAATATCTGGCGAACAATGTTTCGGTACCGATCGAGTTAAATTAGTTAATATTGTTGATTTGATTTGTGGTGCTATTTCACAATATTTGCCCGTAAAACCAATGTCACATCTGCATGTGTAACTATTTAAACCATCGATACAAACACCAAATTGACAAGCATGATTACTACAATCATTCTTATTCTCCGTACAATTTCGACCTTCCCAACCTAATGGACATTCGCATCTAAATAATTCGAATAGAAAAAGAAATGACAAATCACATTGTCAAAAGTTCTCGTACTTATAACTTTGCGGAGTTCGTTGACATTTGCCATTATTTTGACATGGATTTAAATTTCCTTCGCACCAGTTCAATTTGTCTTCGCAATATTTGCCCGTATATAATGGCAAACATTGACATGAATAGTCATTGATTTTATCAATACAAGTACCATTGTTCAAACATCGATGTGCTTGACAATCATTGATATTAATTTCACATCGATAGCCTGTGAAACCCGACAGACAATGACATTGAAAACGGCCATCGGAGAGAGCTTGACATTTGCCATGTTGTTTACATGGATTATCGAAGCAAGCATCGATGATTTTCTCGCAACGTTCGCCATGATAGGCGGGCAAACAATTACATGTGTACTTGTCGGTGGATAATGCACGACAAGTACCATTGTTTAAACATGTTGGAGAGTCTTTTAAGCAAGGATTGCATTTTTGTCGATAGAGATTCGATTCGGTTTCATCTAGACAATTGAAAATCTTGAAAAACAAGAACATTTGTACAAGCACGTACTTTGACATTGAAAGAAGAAGAGAGGAGAAGTAAGAAGAAGTTTGTTTGCCATCGATGGCGGACCAGCACATCGAGCAATACCTAAAACATTTCAATAATTAAAATTCTTTCCAAGAAAAAGATCGAAATTTCAATTAACCTGGTTCGACATAATCCGTTTTGATCCATGATGACAACCAGCCAAGATGACAGTCACAATACAATGGATTGCCACCCAATGCACTGAAAACAACCTTTACTTTCGACATCAATCGAATGTGAAATTACTTACACATGTGATAATGACGTGAGATCATTGAACGATCCGTCAGGTATTGATGAAATGTCATTTCCATGTAAAGATCTACATAGGTGAATTAGATTTTATGTTGAATTCGAAATAATAAAACAAAATACGTACAAAATTCGTAAATTTTTCAATCCTTTAAATGTTTCTGCTTCTAAACATTGGATCTTATTATAGGATAAAATTAATGTTTCTAATTTCGTTAAATTTAAAAATATATTTGCTGGTATCGAACGTAATTTGTTATAACTCAAATCGATTCTCAATAGATAAATCAATCGATTGGTTAATTCCGTTGGAATCTCCGTAATTTCATTGGCATCTAAGTACAATTCTTCGGTATCGATCGGCATTTGTTCATAAGGAATTCTTGTCAGTTGTGTGTGTGAACAACGTACGACATGATTGTAACAAGTACAATTTTGCGGACATGAATTCGGATAGGAAACATCGCATGTATCGAGTTCCGATGCTAAAACAAAGACAGAAATTTTTATTCAGCGAAAGATTAACTTAGCAAAACTTACGATTGCAAACGAGATCATTATCCGTAAGATTAACAATCTAAACGAAAAAAAAAGGTATTATTTTTTGATGAGATGTAATCGCTTACAGGTGTATTTTGAAGTTTGGCTGGTGACATACATCTAAAAGAAATCGATGATTTATTTTAAAAAAAATAATAATCATGTCGATTAATGAGATTTACTTGGGAAATTCAGCGACAATTCTACTTTGTTCTAACCAATTCTTCAACCATTTCGTATGACAATTACATACGAATGGATTTGCTAGAAGATCACTGAAAATATTTTCAAAGATACAAAATGTTTTTGTTAATCGAATGAAAAGGCAAACTTCTCTCTTACATAGCAGATAACGATTGCAATTGATCGAATGATCCCGGTGCGATACATTTGATTCGATTGTCATGTAATGATAGAGTATTCAACGAATTCAAATCAATAAATGTATCGTTTTTAATATTAGTTAATTTATTCGTACGTAACATTAACGTTCGAAGATTTTTCAAACCCGAAAATGTTTGCGGCGTAAGACGATTTAGATTATTTTCACTCAAATATCTAAATTAAAAGAAAACGAAAAATATAAAAGCGAAAGAAATCGATCGATATTCGTTACAATTCATTCAATGAATCAGCACCATCGAATGCATCATCATCGATTTCTTCCAATTGATTATTACGTAAATCCCTATCAACAAAAAGACATTCGCTCGAGGACGAAATTTCATTCGAAAACACGTACAATGTTCGAAGACTTCTCAAACGTCGAAAAGTTCCATCACGTCGAATTCGTTTGATTAAATTATCTTGCAAATGTCTAATGAAACAAAACAAAAACACTAATCTTTGCGTTCTCGTCAAGCTTTTTCGTCTTACAATGCAGTTGTAAACGGTGGGATGTCGTGAGGAATTTCTTGTAGTTGTAAACCTCGACAGATCACTGTTGTTCCATGGCATGTACAGCCTTTCGGGCATTGAATACCGCATTGAGCACTGTTGGCTGTTTGTTCGTATTCCATTCGATCTAGATTTCATGTTGAAAGTTTGAGAAAATTTGAAAGCAAAAGGAAACAAACTTCGACAACGAAATCGTCGATCGTTTAAGACGCCGAACTTTCGCTTGGCCATTCGTCTCGGTCCAGCACATCGAACGCCACTTGTTTCGATTTGTTTGTCACGTAAATACGCATTCAACCAACGTAAATGACAATCGCATATAAATGGATTTCTTGCTAAATGTCTTTAAACAACAGCAACAAATTCGCTCATTTCATTTCAAATTCATTCGTTCACTTACAATGTTTGAATACTTTTCAATGGTGTAAATGTATCATTGGCCAATGTTTTCAATTGATTATCGTAGAGAGATAATAAACTTAACTTTTCCAATCCACGAAATGCATCACCACGTACACAGACGATCTTATTCGCATTGAGCAATCTAAAGACAATTCGGTTAATTATTGAAATTCAAAATCAAATCGAGAAAAGACAAAAAACACTACAGCAAATCTACGATATCTAAGCAATACTCACAAAAGTTGCAGATGCGTGAATTCGTGATGAAAAACGCCCAATGGTAGATGCACAAGCTGATTGTTTGAAAGTATACTAAGGATACCATAACCAAATAAATAAGATTATATTCATGCAAGTGATTAAGTGAAGAAAATAAAAGATCATAGGTTTTGTTTCTTTTTTTTTTGTTTTTCATTCTCATGCGAATTTATCGAACCATCACCCGTGAAAAACCAAACAAAATGCGATATGTGTTATTATTAAACATGCCAATAACCGAGCGATTTGTGTTTTTCTCTCTCTCTCATTCGCTAACTCGAAATTATATCTTGATATCTGACACTCACAAGAGCTGTAATGAATTTAATTCATTGAATACTTCAGATGGGAGACTTTTCAACTGATTTCGATAGAGAATACTAAATTGAATTTGTTTCGGAAATACAAAAAAAAAACTAAATGGACGAGAAGAAATACGTACAGAGAATTCAATGATTTAAGACCGGCAAATGAATCGGGATAGATGGTTGAGATTAAATTATTGCTTATGTCTCTGAAAATATCAAAAGATAAACCAGAGAAATTCTTGGTTAAATTCTTACAATCGACGAAGACGTTTTAAATTTGAGAATATTTGCGGAGGGATTTCTGTAATACGATTCTTTTCCAATCGTCTAAACAAATAATAATAATAATAATAATAATAATAATACTCAAATTTCGAATAAAATTCAAATAATTACAATTCAATCGTTGTTTCAGGAATATTTCTCGGGATTTCTATTAAATCTTTATCTTTACAATCGACTACACCATTGAAACATGTACATGGATAAGGACATACAGGAATATTACATGTATAATCGATATCATCGATATCTATCAAAACGAAGAAACATACAATTAATCGATGTTGATACAAAATCTACCCATGCTATTGCATTGTTTTTCATCATCGATTAATGAAGTTATATCTTTATAATTTAATGTATCACTATCTTGACATCGAGCATTGAGTCCAAGAAATGGATGTAATTTGAGATATTTGCCAAGCCATAGTAAACGACAATCACATACGAATTGATTATCATGAAGTCGTCTTAAATTCAAAAAGAAAACATTTTCAAACACGTAGATTTAATTAAATATGTAACTAGTTTTGATACGATATATATATACATATAGTGCACATGCAATAGATAATCTATATACTTACAAAACCCTTAAATCGATCAACCGTGCAAATGGTAGATTTGGCAGCGTTGTTAAATTATTGAAATTCAATGTGCTAGAAGAAAGAAATCGATAACACACAACACCGATAAATCATCCGAAAGAAAAAGAAAGTCGATGATGATTTGTTCACATGCAAATACAATTTAATTAAAGATTCTAAGAATTAAAAAGTGAATCTATTGTTTGACTCAGTGAACAACTACAGAGTGATTAAACATAAGAAGAATAGATACATGTTGTACTCACATAATCTCCAGTCGATTGAGTCCATTAATAGCTTCTGCTTCGATACAGCTGAGTTCATTATGATCCAATTGTCTATAGATTTTATTTGAATGGAAGATTTCATTTCGATAAATGTCAAGAAACTTACAAATTATCGATATCTTGAAGACCTTGTAATGTGCCTTTTTTAATAGCACGTAATCGATTAGAGCTAAGGTCCCTATTCGAAATGAAAGACAAAACAAGAATAGAGATTTGTTTATTTTTCATTTTTTTCTTCAAAAATTTTATCCTTGATTTTGAAAATCAATCACGTACAATCGTTGAAGTTGTTTGAGTGACGTAAATGTGCCATCGGCGAGGTGATTTAGCTTATTGCCGTTAAGACGTCTAGAAAAACATAAACGTACTGTATCTCATCGATCAATCAAGCATTCCATCTATCTCAACAATCATTATCGTCATCATCATCATCATTATCATCATCTCTTTCGTTTCGACATCTTAGTCAGTCAGTCAGTCATTGATATTACATAAATACATTGATTGCCTATCATTAGACGGCTGCAGGCAGGAGAATAACAAAACACAGTGAGCAGGTTATATTATTTGTTCATTTCAATTAGTCTCTATCAATATGTCTGTTCAATGAAGCGAATGACATCTAGTCAGACAAATGATATGGCCGGTCATAAAACAAAATACGATCGGGGGGAGGAGAAGAAGTAATAGAAATTGAACTCGTTCTCACTGTCTTCATATAGTTATCGACGGGTTGCAAATAACTGTAATTTCAAGAGTAGCACAGCGGTAATCGCAGACATATGTTGATTGTTGTACATTATAACCTCATTCTCAATTGAATGATGATGATGATGATGACGACATAGAGTGCTGAGAACAAAAGCACGGTTTGAAAAAAACGTATCAATAGTCGCATGATACTGTGAGCTTTTCTTTGATTTTAATTTCACTTACAATTTCTCTAATGATATTAAATCTCGAAATGCATCGACATCGATCGTATGAATTTGATTGTCTTGAAGATTTCTATAAGAAACAAAAATCAAAATAGATAAATCTATTGAAGCAAAAGGTCAAACAGTTGTTTACACTAAACTGTCAATTTCTCAAGCTTTTCAAATTTCAAGATAATATACATGTACGTGACCTCGATTTAGTCTTATCATCACGTTTTTATTTCATTTTTAAGTGCAATGTATGTCTTGAACTTGAATCTTTTCTAATCTCTTTGTTTCAATTCTTATTCAAGATACAAATATCCGATCGATATTAGTATTTGATTTGATTTCTTTCCTTCTTCTTCTATTGTATGAACATATTAAAAAGAAAGAAATTCAAAAGAATCAAGTAACCTATTGAGAAGGTCATTAGAAAGTTGATGTTCTCTTATTTGTATTCTTATATTTGAAAGACACAAAAGTTTATTGAATGTATAATTTATATATGTATATGTACATCAGATGAAATCTTCGAAAGTTTCATCAGCTTGTGTGTGCTCATTCATATTCTTTTTCATTCAATAATACTGCTGCTGCTGCTGCTGCTGTTGCTGCATATGTGTAAGTCTCTACTTGACCTTGTCAGTGTACGAGCGTCGCAAGAAGGAAGGGGTGCTCTTAACCTTGTCAATAAGAGAAACGATTGCTACAAAAAATGTTCATTCAATAAATAGAAGAGTCACTTTTTCAAATAAACAAGATTCATTCGTTTGTATGCTAAATACTTACAAAATACGTAATTGACGAAATGTTTTGAAGTCATCTTTGCGGATTATTGATAAATTGTTGAATTGTAATTCTCTATAAAAGAAAAAAAATACATATATACATATTTTTTTAGTTCAATTTGCTGTTATTCGTGAAGATCTCTTAAGAGATGAACTTTATCACAAATCTCTTTATTACACTTCTTGTGTAAGATATGGTAATCATTTAGCATTTTTCGTTTGCTCTTTATTACAGATAATTTATCTATTATTACATTTTATTGATGATTAGCAAAGAAAATCATTGGACACGTTTTCCCTATTTCCTCGATATCAATTATGCAAATATGAACATTTAGCATCGAGCAACAGAAAAAAAAATTGAAACATTATTGTGCAATATATTAATTGAGCATTCCTCTAGTCAACGAACTACTAAGAAGGCCAATTTAATAGCCATTTCACACATTTGATGTTCATCTGTATACAATATGCATATGTAGAGATTGATTAGTAGTTTTATTTATATGAACGAATGTAGGTGACAATGAATTAGGCGAGGTCATACAAACAAAATATGTATGTATGTATGTATGTACGAAGAAAAAGTAAAAGCGAATAAGCTATTATGATAATCGAGCAGAACACAAATTGCTCTTTCGGCAGCTCGAATAACACGAACTATTCATTTGCCATATCCATCCTTCTTATGTTTCTTACGGATAAGCATCGATAATTGAAGTAAACTGATTTCTATCATTATTAGTTGATGGGTGTAGTTGAACGAACATAATTGTCCTTGATATTTCAACGCCTAAATACTTTCCTATTCAGTTAAGATGATTGAGAAACTGGGTCGAAAAAAAGAGAGAGAAAATGTCCAATGTATATACATAGATGTATGTCTATTTTTGTTATCAACAGTTACTACTACTACTCGCGTTGAGCTTGTTAATATGATGCAATAATTCATCTCATCGTATTCGAAGTTGACAGGCCGCCACAGCGTACTTCTAGATAGTGGTAAATGGGCGGGCAACATTTCATAGTCATAGTTTTTTCGCATTACACTGTTAAACTTTCTTCTTCTTCTTCTTTCTTTCTTTTTCAATTCTTTCGTATGTCCATGGTTGGTGTGAACCATTTATTCAATATAATAAAGGCAAAGAAAAGAAATATTAGTTCTATAGATTTTTTTTTGTATATGTATGTATACATATTAAAAGTACAAGTGAAAAGAGAAACCTTTCAGTCATTTCTACTTGGCTTGAACATATTTTATGAACTATAATCATTGTTCTAATGTACAAGTATTCGTTCATATGAAACCATAAAGAGTAAAAAAAGGCAACGGCACGAACTTTTCTTTCTTTTATCCGATCGAATAACAAATGTATTAGGTCAATAGAAGAAACAATATTCATGTCTTAAAATATGGAAGAATTCATGCAAATTCTACTACTACTTCTTCGTCTTATTTAAACATCTTGTCCGAATTTTAAGGTGCTTAATCTCTTTTTCTTTTATGTTGCATCACAAATGATGAGCATTGACCTTTCTTTTTTTTCATATTGTATGAAGAAATATACGGATAAGAAACTGATTCACACGAATAAAACAATGATAAGACAACGCATCTATCGACATACAGATGAGCAAAACTTGTACGTCAATCTCGTCTACGATCAGCTTAGGTGTGTGTGTGTGTGCATGCACACACTTCATCTGAATCTTTTTCAACACTCGCATATGTATACAAAACAAAGAGAACGTTTGTTATTTTATGTATGACTAGCAAAAACACTTGGCATTCGTTTTATACTTTTGTTTATAAATCGCATGTGAATGGCGTAATCTTGTCTATAGACCATTCATTGATCTATCTCAATATGGCGAGAAAAACGCTAAAGAACGTTCATACATATACGCGTCAACGACAACGTCAGTTAGATATATACATATATCTATACACTATGATTATTTGTTCCGTTCCGTGCTCAAAGATCGATATAAATACTTGCCGATTATGATTAAGGTTGCATAAAAGACTCCATGACGTAACATCATATGTAGAAAATGTATGGCAGTATGAAAAGAAACGAAAGCAGACCTAGATAGAACTCAAATGGCAACATCGACGACAGTCAAGGAGGGTCTGCTCGTCTGGTTTTTTCAATGAAGATATGGTTATCGCCTTTTTTTGATAAATCAAAAAGATCACACATGCTTATTCGATAAGATTTAATTCAATCGAGACAAACGGAAAATGACAGGCGAGTGTCGATGAAGACAACTGTTGTATTACATCAATACAAAGTTATCAATGGAGCGAAGCGACGCAATGATGTCTCTATTACGAAGGACGTATAAATCCATTTAAACATTTGATTTAGATAGAAAGAAAGAAAGAAGAAAAAGAAAGAAAAGGAAATGTGAGACGCTTTTCAACTTCTCCCTTTCCAGTTTACATCACACAAAACATACACCTGGAGAATTCAATCACATACTCGCAAAAATTCAATTGTGCGTAATGACATCATCAGCGATGAATTGAGCAATTGCGTTACTCTTTCTCTCTCTCTCTCTCTTTCTTCCTTACTTACAAGTTAATCTTATTGAATCATCATGCAAACACGTCTCAAATAAGAGATTAGAACCTCGTCTTCTTTAAAAATTCATAGATTATATATACGTCTATCAAGGTCAAATAGACAATTTCGATTTTTATATCTCTATGCCTTGTTATCGAACTGAGGAAGAAAAACGTTGAATACTTACAGTTTAAAAACATTTCGTGGTATTCCAGATGGGATTGTTTGTAGTCCTCGATTACTACAATCAACATTTGAACCATGACAGGAACAAACAGATGGACAAGCGTCAGTACTATATAAGTGAAATAATAAAAGAACGTAAATACTACACGTTAATAAACGTAGGGTCATCTTGTTGTTGCTGATGAGATTAATCGCCTTTGTCCATTGTGTTTAAACATTCGTTATTAGAAATAAAATTGATTTGGTTGTCTGTTGTGTAAATGTGCGCTTTCTGGTAACGAGTATCAACAGGCAAGCAGATACATAAGAGAAGAAATGCGATAATTGTTATATGATGAAAAGAAAGGAGTTGTAGAAGTAACAGCAGCAATAAAAGAAGTAGCAGTGACGAGGCTTTTTATTCATACACGTTAGTTGTATATACACTGGACATTCATGAGCTCTCTCTCGCGCTTGTCGTTCGTACGTTCTTTCGTTCGTTCGTTTTGCGCTCTCTTTCTATGAGAACAAAAAAAAAGAAAGAAAAGTTGAGAAGAAAAGGAGAGAAACAGAAACAGAGAGAGAGAGAGAGAGAGAGAGAGAGGAGGGAAAGAAGGAGGGAGACACACAGAGAATAATACGACTAGAGGCGAAAAGAGAGAGAGAGTAAAAGAATTGATTGTGATACTGATTACTAATAATCGTTGATGAGAAGAAAAGAATCGAACAACTATATCACAGACGTTGCAGACGCAATACTACTACCGATCAAACAGATAGATCTCAAATTCGGCGTGACTAACGATGGGAACGGTGATGGAATAGTGATAACCTCGAAATCGGATCTCGTATAACTGTTCATAAAAGGCTTCAGGATCGCTGACAAGTGTCGTCGTAGTACAAAAGTGAACAAAAAAAAGAAAGAAAGCAACTAAAAAAAAGAAGAAATAGGCTAATATATTTATTGAGGCGACAATCGTCGCCTCGAGGGTACTATAAAGGGTGTCGGACCTAAATTTTCTATTGTCTACTGATGTATTTCGCATCTAACGCAAAACGGAACGGGCAACATCATTGTCGTTTTGTCGTATTACTACTCATCCATACCACTTGATAATCAGATTTAAGCGAATAAAGCAGAGAAGAAGAAGAAGAATAGATGAGTGTATAGTGAACAACTATGATGAGAACGATGAAATCGTTACGTCGATCGTTCGCTTTCTTGGCAATTAGACATCGTACATATACATACATATGCATATATACACATTGCTTTCTTCTTCTTCTTCTTGTTTTAAGTGCAATTGGACCATTATCATGTTGTAGAAGTACTCATATGCTATTTGCTTCGTTCATCAACTTCTTGTATAGTTAAACATGATGCTCTTTTTCAATCGAAGTATTTGCTAATCACTCTTTTCTAATCAAATACTTCGATGTGATATGTTCAAACATGAAATTATTCTCACGAACACTTGTAGAATATCTATCTATCTAAGAGATAGTTGATAGAATAAGAAGATGATGAACGAAAGCATTTATTTATCGAGGCACATCTAGTTTCATCAATTAATTCTCGGATATTTATTAAAAGCATAACATGTCCATTCCGATTACCATAGACAATAGTGATCAAATAGAATATTCAGAGTATAGTCTGTATTCATCGACTAGCAGACTTTGTAAACAATAGCCTTGTGACTATCATAATTAATCAAATCAATGCACTGAAAAGTCTTTCTTTTTTGCTCGTGTATACAAAAAAACAGAAGAAGCTCGTTTTCTCTTCTTCTCCTTGACTTCTCTCTCGTTGGAAATCGTTAGAAATTAACAAATAAACAATGATTTTCTTTTTTTCGAGAAAATCTTATCTTGATATGTTGACATATCATCGATTATCGAAATATATCTGTCATAAACATACGTAAATAAAATCTGTCAACAACAAATTCTTTGATAATTTAGCAGAAGATCAGAGTTTAACCAAGATTTCGAATGTATCTTTAACGCATATGTTAACATTGATTTTGTCGACGAAGATGACTTGAAGGTGATATATCAATGTGTGCATATATGGTTAAAAGATTATTCGAAGGACGATGAATATAAAAAGATGATGAATTCGTTAGGTTTCATGTTTACTTTTCAATAATCTAGTTCAGACTTATGGCTTCAATTGTGAATACAAAAAAAAGAAAAAAAAAGAAGAATTTCTTTAAATAAAATCTAAAGCATACGTCAATTTCTTTTATTGATACTTCAATTGGAGATTTATGCAGATTGTATTGTAATCAAAGATAAATTAATATTCGATTTGTATGTTGTACGGATGTTACAACCTTGAAAAAGCCTACAGTTCTTAATATTCAGGAATTTTCTAGTCGCAAAAAGTTCACTTAGTTGTAATCTAGTGACCTCTCATGAATGCAAAAACCTCTTTGGAAAATGGACGAGTCCACTAAATATTATTGATAATGAGTCACAAAAAATACTGTCGATTTCTTTCATCGTGTAATTTCTTCACATTCTGTATTGGGTAATTGAATTATCCCGTATAAATTAACGAACCAAATGCATGTTGAGTTCACTTTCTGTTTCAGAAAAGATTTTCAATGTCGAAACGTGCTCAACGACTTGAACAAGTGGAAAAAGGTCTCGTTGATCTTAATTTAGGTGCCAACGCCAGTGATGATTCCGACGATGATTCGAAGAAAAAAAATAATAAGAAAAAAGGTGCTCAAAAAAATAAACAACAACCAGCACCTCAAAAAAACAATCAACAGAAAAAGCCCGTTGACGATGATGAAGACAATGACAACGAATCTGTAGCAACGAGTAATCAACAAAATGATTCGGATGACGAAAAACCTCGATCGAAAAATGCGAACAACAAAAAGAATAAAGGAAAGAAAAACAATAAAAAAAATAACGCCGACGATGATGATGATGAACAACAACCAGCTGCTAAACAAGGTATGATTTCAGTCGAAATGTTGTATCGAAATGAAAGTTCAGCTTTTCTATTTGGTTTTCAGCTGATTCAGACGATGATGATGATAATAGTCGAAATAAGAAAAAAAATAAAGGCAAAAAAGGTCAAAACAAAAACAAAGGTGGTAAAAAAGCGGCAGCATCAGATGACGAAAATGATGATGATGATAATAATAATGAAACTCCACCAGTAGCACCTATTGTACAAAAAGAAGCACAACAAGGTACAAATTGTAAATTGTTTGAAACGATATCTTATTTTGTTATTTTTAAGCTGAGATCAATTTCTCTGATGATTCTGATGATGAGAAACAATCCAAGAAGAAAAATAACAAAAAACAAAATAAACAAAAGAAAGGTGGTAAGCAACAAGCAGCTAAAGGTAAATTTCTCTATGGGTTATTCGAACGGTATACATTGTTTTCTTTTTAAAACTCGTTTAGCTGAATCCGATCAAGATGAAGAAGAAGAACCAGCACCAGCACCAGTTGTTAACGCTCAACCTGTAGAAAACAAAGAAGCTACTCAAGGTTCGTCGATTTTTCTCTCAGAAAAAACCTAATTGAATATCTATCGAATTTATTTAGCACCCGTCGAATGGAGTGACTCAGACGATGACAAAAAGAAGAAATCAAAAAAGAAACAAAAAGGTGGCCGTACTGCTGAACCTGTTGTTGAACAACAACCATCACCCTCACCCTCACCACCACCACCAGTTGAACCAGAACCAACACCAGCACGTAAGATGAATAATGCATTTTTGAATTGGTTTGATCAAACCTTGATTTCCTTTTAGCAACAGTTCCAGAAACAACAACAACAACAACAACGAAGAAGAAAATCTCCAGTAAAGAAATGAAAAAACTATTGGCTGCTGAAGTAGAAGAACCCGAGCCCGAACCAGAACCAGAAGATGAACCTGCTGAAGAAGAACCAGCAAAAACCGATGAACCATCGGCTACGAAATCATCAGAAAAGAAACCAACACGAAAAGAACTTAAAAAACAACAAAAACAAGAAAAATTCGAACAATCCATTGCTGCAGTATCATCGACCGATCAATTCACTGTTTCTCAAGCAACAACACAAAATCGTCAAGCTCAATTATTCGAAACAGCTATCGATATTAAAGTCGATAATTTCTCGATTTCAGCACGTGGAAATGATCTTTTCGTTAATGCCAGTCTTCACATCACTAATGGTCGTCGTTATGGTCTTGTTGGACCAAACGGTATGGGCAAAACAACATTATTAAAACATATTGCCAATCGCGAATTACAAATACCTCCGAATATCGATGTTTTACTTTGTGAACAAGAAGTTCAAGCTGATCAGAACAGTGCATTGGATATTCTCTTGGCATCCGATACAAAACGAGTCGCCTTACTTGAAGAACAGAAAAAACTCGAAGCTCTATTTGAAACATCAAATGAAAAAGATATTCAAGATAAACTACGACATGTCTATGATGAATTAAAAGCAATCAATGCCGATGCAGCTGAGCCCAAAGCTCGACGAATTCTTTTTGGTCTTGGTTTCGATCAAGAAATGATTCTTCGTCCATCGAAATCATTCAGCGGTGGCTGGCGTATGCGTATTTCACTCGCACGAGCACTCTACATCGAGCCAACATTACTAATGCTCGATGAACCTACAAATCATCTCGATTTAAATGCCGTTATTTGGCTTGATAATTATTTACAATCATGGAAAAAGACTCTTTTAGTTGTGTCTCACGATCAATCGTTTTTGGACAACATTTGTACGGATATTGTTCATTTAGACAACAAGAAACTCTTTTATTATAATGGAAATTATACAAAATTCAAGAGAATGCTTGTTCAAACTCAAGCACAACAATTAAAAGACTATGAAAAACAAGAACGTAAGTTGAAAGAATTGAAAGCGCAAGGTCATTCATCGAAACAAGCGACAGCTAAGGTCGGCAAACGAGATGAACAAAAATCGAAAGATAAAAATCGCGGAAGAAAACAAGATATCGACGATGATGAACCAAAAACGAAAGAACTTCTACAAAGACCGAAAGAATATCAAGTTCGATTTCGTTTTCCATCACCACCACCACTCAATCCTCCGGTGTTAGGCGCTTACGAAATGACATTTGCCTATTCTAATCGTGATCCTTTATTCAGTAAACTCAATTTCGGTATTGATATGTCTAGTCGTGTGGCTATTGTCGGACCGAATGGTGTTGGTAAAAGTACATTTTTAAAATTACTACTGGGCATTTTAGAGCCAACTAAAGGTGAAATTCGTCGAAATCATCGTTTGCGTATCGGTCGATTTGATCAACATGCTGGCGAACAATTCGATTTAGAATTATCGGCTGTTGAACATCTTCGAAAATCGTTTAATATGCCCGAACAAGACACAAGAAAATCACTTGGTAGTGTCGGTTTACCTGGCCGATCACATTTAATTAAAATGAAAGATTTATCCGGTGGTCAAAAAGCTCGTGTTGCACTCGCTGATTTAATTGCACGTGCGCCCGATGTACTCATTCTCGATGAACCTACGAACAATCTCGATATTGAATCTATCGATGCTTTAGCTGAGGCAATCAATGATTTTCATGGTGGAGTTATTATTGTTTCTCACGATGAACGATTAATTCGAGAGACAAAATGTCAACTTTGGGTTATTGAATATCAACAAATCAATGAAATCGACGGTGATTTTGATGATTACAGAAAGGAATTACTCGAGTCATTGGGTGAAGAAATGATTCACAATCCAAGTGCAGCAGCAACAGCAGCATCGACAATTTAAGCATTCGGTTCATTTGTTTTTTCGAATCGTTGTATGTCTATTAGGCAATATAATCTATTTTCATCACTTCAGTTATTTTTCTTTTTCGTCTTTTTTTTTTCTCTTGCCCAAATAAACATGCGGCGATGTTATTCAAATAGAAATATGTTGTTATTAGACTCGCTTTTGTTTATTCGAAACAATGGAATGAGAAAAATTATGTGGGATGAAAGAAGATTCTCGGAGGAAATAAACTCTATCATTAATAGAATGTGTACATCTACGAAACACTTGATTATCATCGACAATGCATATCATTCAAGTTTCTTGGTTCATTTTACTCGTTAATACTTTTCTAATTGAAACGATTCATGCAAGTTTAAGCGAACAATTATATGAAATATTAAAACGTTTGATTCAAACTGAATGTAATTGTTCACCGTACCATTGCTGCTCGAAATGGGGCTATTGTGGCCTCACAGATGCGTATTGTGGTGACGGTTGTCAATCTGGACCGTGTAAGAATCCGCCAGCGAAACCAGCATATCAATCATTGATTACATCGGATGTTTTTAATTGTATTTTTTCGAATGTCGATCCAAATATTCGTCAACGTCGTTTTCAAGGTTTAATTTCAGCAATGAAACAAATGAATTGGACGCCGATTAATAAAGTTGAAGCAGCTATTTTTCTTGCTCATATTTCCTATGAAACCAATGGTTTGAAAACATTAACCGAAGATTGTATTCGAAAAGATAGTAAATAGTTCATATTCATGTGAATCAACGAAAAGACAATGATTTTTCTCGTTTCAGCATGTAACAATTATCAAGCATCATGGTGTTCAATTATGGCTAATCCTGAAAGGCAATACTACGGCCGTGGAATGCTACAAATCTTCTATCCATGCCATTATTATGCAGCAGGCAAAGCTCTTGGATTAGATCTATTAAACAATCCGGATTTAGTTAGTCAATCGGATCGAGTTGCTGCGGCAACAGCTATTTGGTATTATCGAGAAACAGGCATGGATCAATTGGCTCAGCATGGCCATTTCAGTGATAGTACTCGTCGATTGAATAAATATCATTGTTCGAGTAAATATGGTTATCTTATGCAACTGGCGCGTGTAAAAATCTATCAACAAGTTCGAAAATGTTTTTCTCTTCCGGAAACATCCGTCAATTTGATATGCTAACTTTATTGTTGTTCAAAAAGAAAAGAAGAGTTTCAAAATAAAAAGGAAAATCAAGAACATGAAAGTCATTAGTTCGTTTTAGTTTTTCCGTTGTTCGAATTAAGTAAACGAAGGATTTGTCGACTAATTGACCACATACAAGCAAATGGTAATATAACCCAAAAACTACTTGGAACGATAAATAGAAGAAGTTTTTCCCAAAGTTCGACATGAATTGGCGATTCTTGAGGGTGTAATGATCGTTCAAAATGATCATGAATAAAATAGAGAACTGTTTTCGACCATGTCATTACACTGGATATTAAAAGTAGTACGCAACCGAAATTACGTCGACCAAAAAGATGATAAACAACGACAGACAATAGAGCTAATGTTAGTTCAATCAAATTCATATAGCTTTGTCCGATAACAAATGCATTTTTTAAATCGCCATATAATGGATCGACTGTAATGTATTTTGCATAAGGAACGAATATATGAAATAGATCACCATTAGCCATACTTCGTGGTCGAGTTAAAACATAAGTAGCATCCCAAATGCAAACTAATGAACCAACAATTGCCCATAATGTTGCCCAAATTGGCATGTAACATTCGCTAGATCGTTCAGCAGCACGAACTTTCGTTGGTGATTTAGGAGGCATGATATTGTTTTTTTTCTTGAATAAAAAAATATATCTAAATAACATAGAATTGAGAACACATGGTGATGGCGTGATGTTTTTGAGCGAATAAAAAAATGCTGGGAGAAAATTCACTGATTTTGTTTATTTATGAAAAAAATATTTTTCGATTTATGTAAATGAATTCTTCGACGAAGAGGAATGTGTGTGGAGTTTGATTTCCTATCGAACTCAATTCGAAAAGGTCGTTGCTCAGTAACGTTTTCTTTCGACATGTTACATATCAAATTCATATCTATAATTTAAAAACACCTGTATACTTCATTCGAAGGTTATATTTATCTATCGTTGACAAGTCATTTTTCAGATCCGACAAAAAGAACAAAAGAAATATTTCGTTTTTATTTGACCGAAAAAAGAAAAAGAAGAAGAATAAATAATTAATACACATGTGCAAATGCTCATATAATTAGTTAATTCTAACCTATTGACAGTTACATCACAGAGCAACAAATGTACATTAAAAAGAGATTCAAATAAAACGAATCGAATAGATTTGTTTGTCTTTTCTTTTCTTTTTTTTGTAATTATCTAGAGATCCGTTGGATTCTGTTCGGTTGTTTGCTGATCGTGATCAGCTTCGACTGATGTTGGTTGTTGTGTTCGACGAGGCGTCGTTGAATGACGATGATGATGGTGATGATGATGATGTCGATGGCGTGTACGTTGAGGTGGACTTAGATCTGCTGGTGAGATTGAACGATGAATTTGAGAGTTCATTAGCATTAGATTATTGAGTGAAGTTTGATATTGAGGATGATATGTATGAAGAATTGCCGATGCTAATCGATTGAGAAGAATCGATTACGTAGAAGAAAATGAAAAAAATATTTACCGGAAGCAGCAGCAGCAGCAGCAGCAGGTTCAGCTATATTGTTCTCAGAAATTGGACGGAAGAGTGAGACGATATTCGCTTGATTATCTTTGCAAAACAAAACGAGAATTTTATTTCGAATTGAATAATTTTTTCTTACCTATTGAACGTAAAATCATATTTTGTTGTTCATTTTCACTGCGTTCTAAAAGATCAGCTAATAGAAAATCTTCTTCATTGGCAAATGTCATTGTTTCGTTAATATTTGTCTGATTATTCGCTGAGATATTTTCATTTTTCCATGTTTCGAATGCATGTTGAACAATATCATCGATATCAGCCGAGAGAACACTCAACGTAATCGGCTCGTTCGACAACATATCAGGTTGAATAACAATCGATGACGAGCCCGACGCTTGATTGGTTGTTATCGGATTTGAACGAAGTGCAACTGTATAATGTTGAGGTAGATGTTGTTCGATTGGTGTCGATTGACCACTATGATTTATGTTTGTCAAATCACACGATGGACCCTCTTCGACATCGTTAACAGTCAATCTAAATAAGAATATTGATTTGAGATGAAAGTCTATTGAACTGAACATACGCATTTTCAACATCGATGTCATTTTCGTCGTCATCATCTTCGTCGTCGTCGTCGTCGTCGTCATCGTCAGAACTTAATTCTTCGGAATCGATTGGACATGAGACATCAGACTAATAGAAAGAAAAAAAAAGGTTTTTTATTTTTGTTGAAACGATCTCGTACTTCAAGTGATGTATGTTCATCAGCATCTTCTTCTTCTTCATCGTCGTCATCTGCATGTTCTTCGCTTCGTCTGAGTCCATCGACGATGTTAATTTTAACATTACCATCATCAGTTTGATTCTGTTCATTTCTCGGACTAGTTGAAAGAATTTGTTCTTGTTCAGTTTTTTCTGTCGACGGTAGACTTCGTCGTTTATTTGACATAAGAAAATGAATTTTTTCTCGTAGAAGTTTAATTTCAGTATGCAAATGTTGATTGTCATTTTCTAAATTGTTGATATACCATTGTTGATCTCGACATTTCTGATGATATGTCGGTGGACGAACTTGAAATCTCAAAATTAACGTATCATTATCTGTATCCAAAAAGCCTTCACTAATCAGAGCATCCAAAAGAAAGAATCGATTGTAACCCCAACATTCTCCAACTTCGAAATCCGATGCAAATTCTCGGACGATATTCTTCGATGGATCTTTACTCAAATGATGTATCATTTCGACTCGATATTCGTATTTCGATGGTTCATTTAAACCATTTGTTAATTCAAGAAACACGGACAAATACGTTCCACGTACAGTTCCATTTCCATCTGGATAAACTTTCAAACGCCATGTTAAACCATTGATATGCAATGGTTGACTGTAGATTGGATCGACATTTTGTCGTAGAACAGTAAAATTCGTTATGACAAATGTACTCGAATCGTATTGAGGCACGATTTCACTTGGAAAATCACAAGGTATCGGTGTCGTTACAAAACTTGTCATGGGTTTTCGATAGATCATTTGAATTGAATTCAAAAGATCCTGTTGTTTTAATATCACTTCGGCTTTGCCACTTGTCGATACTCGATGTTCAATATCTTGAAGAACATGTTCGATTAATTCGGTTTCTCGAGAAAATTGCAAACGTTGAACTAAATAAACAAACAAACAAATCGAATGAAAATCTTTTCCTTCAAATGATCGAAATTGTCAACCATTCAAAGCATCTAATTTGATTTTTAGTTGTTCATCAAGTTTCGCTTGCATAACATGCATTGCATTTCGTGTTTCACGAAGTCGTTCATCTTTGGCTGCTTTTACACTTTCGACATTTCGTTCCTTTGAAACGAAAAATAAAAATGAACTGTTTTTTTTCGATTTTTATTACCACATCTTGTATCAAACAAATCAATTCAACATGCCGTCGTTTTAGTTGTCCAATATGTTCGTTAACTGTCGAAATATTCGCTTGATAAACATCATCGAGTGGAAGAAAATTATGACCAGCATGCTAATAAAATCAAAAATATTTCGAAAGGTTCAATTCAATTGAACAATTGACTACATACCGAGCCGTTAAATAGAGCACATTGATGACAGATACATTTCGAACATGATGAACAAAAGACGCTTAATTTTTCTCGATGTACTTCACATCTACGAGAAAAATAATAAACAAATAAATATTTATTTGTTTGTTTGTTTGTTCAAAAGACGGACTTGTCTTTTTCTTCGCGTTTTTGTTTGCTCATTTCGTTGACTTTCAAGCAATCGAGTTGACTGGTAACTTCTTCAGCCCAACGACAGTTAACTAAATCATGTAGACGAAGTGTTGCACGACAATGTGGACATTGTTGCCGTTGATCTGTCAGCCATCGCTAATGAAAATAAATAAATCGATTTTCTTTTTCGAATATCACGATATTCATACTCGAATACATGGATAACAGCATAATTTCGAACAATGTGGACAAAGTCGAGCATCACGTAGTTTTTCCATGCAAATAAAACATCGAAAAACTTCGGCAAGTGACTGCAAACAAAACGATGAGCGTTCATTCGAAGAGGTTCAGTAGTATTTTTTTAAATTTTTACCTCGACACTAGCTGAGCCATTACTCGATGATGACATAATTCTACTAAAGTATTTTCTTTCAAGAATATCTAAACGAGGAGTTTGTGAAAAGAAGAAAAAAAAATGTACACCGATTGATCGATCAATCAAACTAGTCACTCAAAAGTTTATATCCACAAATTTCCACTAGTCCATTGGTGTCAAGGACAACAATGTATTTTATTTCGACAAGATGTCGCTCATCGACATTGAACGTTTTCATCATCACGCTCGTTTTTTTTATTTTTGTCTGTCGTATCAAATTAAAAAAAGACTCAAACAGGATTTACTAATCTTTGATAAAGAAAGGGCGTACCTGTCTATTTAGAACAGAAATCATTCAAGCGCAAAAATCATAGACAAACTAATTATGAAAGATTATATTTATTCAACTGAAAATGAAAAAAAAAAGATCACCATTTAGAATAATGTTTTTCTGCAACGCCAAATCCATTTTCAATGATATAAGTCTGACCAAGTAGCTCGATCGTTCCACTGTAAACACCGAATGCTTGAACGAAATCTACGCCGACAAGAAATACATTGGTGTGTTCTTCGTGACTACCCCAGGGTTGAAATTTTAAATTTAGTTTCGGTGTAGATGAATCGGTATCTTTCGATGAGTGCATTTCCCAGACACGACTAAGAAGATAGTGATCTTCGGGGAATTGAAAGATAATTTTATTTGTTGTATAAACTCGTCCAGCAATCCTGATGGTAAATGGAATGAATTCATATTTGTTTTGGAAAATATGTATACTTACCAGACGGCACTTTCCATTGAAATACCATTGACATCATTGTAAACAACATCGGATAGATTAATGCCGATTGTAACCGATTCATTATTCGATGGATTTGTAGCAATTGTAGAAAGAGAAGCCCTAAATTTTAGAAATCGAGAAGAAGTAAGAATTTGAAGTGATATTCTATTCTACCATTTCCAAATTGTTACTCGTTCGGAATAACCTAACGTCCAATCTAAATTACTAAGACCATTGGCAAGAATTTCTTGTTCTTTATTTCCTATTTTGATTTTTCCGTGAGCAGGCAGAGCAGCTAATTTATGTGTATAAACAGGTCGATCTTGTTCGACAGGATAGATTAAAACCATCGATTGACCATTCGTATCCGAATATTCGAATTGAAAATTAAATGCTACTTGTAAGTCGTTATCTATTGGTACACTTGCATCGACTTCATATATTTTCTTATCTTTATTATAACAAAAACGAATATATTCCGTTGATGACTTATAATATTGAGTGCATCCGCTAATGGACGATCCAGCTTGTTCAGTAATTGCTTGTGCAAGAATGGATTTACTTGCATATTGATAGAATTTTTTGTTGGGATCAGTTCGATCGATGATATAGAAAAAAGCATTGCCAATATAATTGAAATCTGCAATCGCTACACCAATGTAATATTTTGACGTACAAATTGATCTGAAATCCCAATGTTTAAATGCAGTAAAATTGAATAATTTCGATGATGAAACCCATGAATAGTCGATGATATCAAGTGGCTTTGTAAATCGACCGAAATCATCAGTTTTTGATGGTCTACGATCTTGAATTGCACCGAGAGATTTTGGTTTTGGTCGGCTAATATATTGTGCATCCTCAATAACACCAAATAGAATTGCAAGAATCGGCACAGCAAGTGTAGTAAAAGCAATAAGACGCAACATCTTTCTGGGTCAGCTACGAAATGCCAGTGAATTATCTTCGTGCAACAAAAGTTTGATAAACAAAGAATATTTTTTTTCTTATCTTTTATTTATTAAATGAAATTTTTTACAAAAACAAAGGGTAAAAAACAGAGTTAAGCAGTAAGTGAACATTCGACTTCATTGCCGTCTTGGTCGAACCAATTAAAATTACAACCACCACAATAATTTGCAACACATTTAGCATTTGGATGCGCTGGACACTCTTGATTCTAGAAATGAGATTATTCAAATAACAGAACAATGTTTTGTTTTCTGTCTTATCTATCTAAACTCACTAGACAAGGATTTACTAAACATTGAACTTCGTTACATTTTTTGGGTTTGCAGTTAGTATGACATTTAGCTAATCCACCGTTTGGACTTAACCAAATAGCATTACATCCACCACAATAGTTTGATAAACATACAGCTTTTGGTTCTTCCGGACATTTCGAAACCTGAAAATTCAAAATCATCAAATCAAAATCAAAAATCGATCTCTTCAAAAAAAACTTACTGCACATGGATCGACAAAACATCTTACTTCCGGTAAACCACCAGGACAGTTCGATGTTGTCGCTGGTTTACTCAAAATATCTAACAAAAAATCATCAGAAATTCTAATAATCATATACTAAAACAATATTCTTACCTTGAACCAATAAGATTCCAAGGACGAAAATGCTTAGGTATATTTTGCTGTGCATGATATCTTTTGTATTTTTTTTACTGAATGAATTCTGTGTTCTACTCAAAACCTGATATTTATAGTTATTTTTAACGCAGTTAAATTAGTCATGCAGCGAAAGTAATTAGAGCAGTAAAAATAACTACTGACGTCAACGAATATCATGTATTGCGTTTTTTGCCAAACCTTTTGTTACTTTGTCATGAATGAAATCGATTGAGAAATTCGAATGATAAAACAGGTGTATCTTTTTATGTTAATTATTTTTTCATTAATATCATAATCATCACGCACAAAAAAAAAAGATATAACAAAGTTTTTAAGAGCAATAAACACAAGAGAAGATAAAGAAAGAAAAGAAGAAAAGAATTCTCACAATCACACAGACACAGACACAGACAGATCTCTAACACAAACATAGTTAAGATTTCTTAAATCAGTGTTATTTGTTTGAGCAATTGAATGCTGATTATTTATAGAACAAGATCAATGGATGATATACAAGAGTAAAATGTACACACATGCCCAATGCTACAATGTGGTATGTTATGTCACGGGTAGAGAGAGCGAGTGAGAGAGAAGAAGAAAAAAAATTGAAAAGATAAATATTATTTCATATGTACGGCATTGAACTGTTGCTGTTGAGCTTGAGCAGCAGCTGCTGCAGCTGCTCGTTGTTGTTGAACTTGTTGACTAACTTTGAGTGAACGACGAAATATCAAAATATGTGGTTCTAGAAGAAAATCCCCTGTCCTCTATTCCATTTCATTTCATTTCGAATGATTTTACCTGGCTCATGAATCATAAAATGAACCCATCCAAGTGACTGTTGAACGCCAAGATGCCGCCATTCATGTTCAGTTAACAGCCGACCTTTCGGCACTTTCTTCGCAATTTCTTTGGGCAAAATCACATGCCGATATTCGTACATTTCCTAGAAAATCAAATAGTTCGATTTTGATTTCGAAATCATCACTGTTTCGTTTTTCAACTTACATCTTTGTATGTATCAGAATAGTAGATCTGTTCTTTATGAGAATCTTTCTCTTTCTGAACAATATCTTTCGCAGCCATCATCGATGACAAAATAAAACAGAAGACTAGATAAAATATTCGTAAATACGATTTCTTTCTATGTATATATATATATATAAGTGTATCTAAAAATGAATTCAGACAAATTCTCTATAATAGTTATTTTTAAAAAAAAGGACATGAAAAAAAAATATTCGAAAGACGGAGAGAAATTTTTAAAAAAAGAAAAGGAAGAACAAGCAACAAATCTTATCTGACAATAACACTGAGCTACGAAGGACAAAAAAATCAATATAATTCAAATACACAATACAAGTTATCTATTCATCACAATGACTAACAAAGCCTGATTCCTCGAGTTCATTGACTTCTTCATCGATATTATCATGAATGACTTTATACGGATTAACACCGACACGAAGACCATTTGCGTTCGTTGATGTTCCCGAACGTAATGTCATAGTTTTCTTCGTATTTGTCGAATCACCAAGTGGATAGCTTGTTGATATATTCATTGTTGCACTTACAGGCATTCTTGATGTTGGAAAATGAGTATTTTGTTGTTGAAGACTCAGATCAGGTTCAACACGATATTTTAATAAACGACGAAACATAAGTACAAATGGTTCTATTAACGAATTCAATGAATAGAAATCTTCAAAACAAAATCCATTTACCAGGCTTATGAATAAGGTAATGTTCCCAATGAGGTCCTTGTTTAATTCCCAAAGCTCGCCACTCAAATTCTTCCATTAAACGATTCTTCGGTATTAATGATACCATTTCTTTATCCAAAATGACATGTCGATATTGATACGTATCATCTTCATCTAAATATTTCGAAAATAAACAAACGAAATATCTATTGGAGATTTACATGTCGAAGAATAGCGAGGTGGCTTTTGTGTTTGACCATGTGGCATAATTCGAAGAAAGCTTGATTGGGATTGAAATCTAGAAAAAGAATAACAAAACACACACATAGAAATATCCAGTAATCGGTAGGAACTCGACAACAACAAAATCGTCTCAACGGTTTTATCTTTTTTTTTGTTAGATGTTTTTTCAGAAAAATCAGCTGTTTGTACAAGAGAAAGAAGGAAAAAAAAGAGAGAAAGCAAACAAAAACAAAACAAAACCGAAAACAGAAACAAAACAATTAATTAACAAATGTCTTTGAGTATCAGATGGTGAGAAGCATTTGACAGAATTTTCGTTGTTCTTCAGCACGAAAATCGGCTTTAGGCAACGAACGTTTCAAACCTCCATCCCATTCTAAATCCTCGAAACCGCCTTGTTTCGCAATAGCTGATTTAACTCGACGTGCAAAATCAACTGGCAATTCATCGACTTCTCGTTTCATCGGTGGTAAATAATAAACATCGACAACAATCGCCCATGATGTCATCATTAGAATTAAATATTGAACTAATTGATGTTTCGATGAATTCCAAAATGGATCGCCAAATCGATTGTCATATTTAATTGCCACGGGATAGATCAGTGCGTCACTGATTTCGAAACAACCTTTTTTAAACATCATTACCGATGTATTGTTGATACATGTGCCTTCGGGAAAGATTAAAATCGGTAGATTAGCTGGATTTTGAATGTGATTACGCATTTTTTCGGCAACCATATGACGATCTTTGGCTTGCGAACGTTCGAACCAAATGTGATTGGCTGTTTGCGATAAAGTTCGTTGAACTAAACCGAAGAAACCACCGTGTTGTTGACCGATCATCGAAAAACTATTGTCAGTCGAAAGAATAATAACATCGATGGGTGACGTATGATTGGCAACGCAAATCGAACCGGGTTTAGCTCGATATTCCGTATTATGAAACGTAATAATAGCAGAGAAAACGCGCGAGAGAATCTTATGTAGAACAATGTTAATATAAAATCCGAAACGAATTTTCGCATTCGAAAATGGAAAATAATTGAGAAATAAAATCGATGAAAATATCCAAAATATCGCCAAACAAAATAAGAATATACGAAATGGAAATAGAATAAAATATCGAACGAAAAAGCCGATCAACCAAATTAAAGTAACACGTACCGAAAACGATTCGTATTGTTGTTGAGTTCGAGTTAATAAATTCCAAACGATTGTTTCATCTGACGATGTAAAACGTTTCGTGACTTCATCGTCAATAATTGCCTGAAGACCTTGACGAGTATAATTGAAGATATCGCCTAGTTTAAATTGAATATCGGTTTGTAAAGACGATCGATCGGATATTTCCGATTGATTGCATAGCGAGACATTGGGACTGAGTTCAACGAGATCATCGAACGAATCTTCTCGTCGAATTGATTCGATTTGTGGTGTTGGTGATTCATTGAATATCATCGGTATTTCTTTATCTTTTTTAATCTTTGTCGTATAATCGAAAAGTAACGAAAGAATTTTGACGTAAATTTGTCGAATACTAAATGACATATTGATCAAAGCTAATGCCAAAACAATTGCTGCAATACTAATCATCGGTAGAAATATAATACATAAGATAACAAAGATCTGCAAGCCCGTTCTCATACGATGTTTGAATGCACATGATGTTAAATGATGATAAAGTCTAAACAGTGAATTTGTTTTTGTTTTGTATAGAAATAAAAACAAACAATGATTTCTCTCATGAGATATTCTACTTCGATCGTTTGATATTGACCATTTTGTTCACAATCAAATAAACTAATGAAAATAAACCGATGAAACTAGATGTAGTATTTAGTTTTTCTTTTCTTCGTTCGTACATATATACACACACACATAGATCTTTTTTTTTCTCTAATCGTCGATCGACGAATTCAGCTAGAAAAACAAACACAATAACAGTCTGATTATATATATGTGTGCATTCTATTCGATCATGTTAATGCCTCGATTTCAAACCGATAAACATTTCATTGCGCATTTACTGAAAAACGTTTTGAAAGTACGTTCTAACTAATGGAAAGTTTATTTGTTAATATTTGAAAACAAACGAAAATTTTATCACATGTTTAAGTTCTTTGTGCTGCAAAGAATTAAATTATAAAAACGAAAACAAAAAAAAATTTGAGATTTAATTAAATGTCTGATTAAAAGCGAGTTCATTGTGATTAGACATGATTTGCTCCTGTATGTTGGCTTGAGATCTCTTCGTCGTCGATCGAATGGCCACTATGAAGCAATTTTTCTTGTTGAGTACTTAAAACATCGACAGATGGTGATGCCGTTCGAACGTTTAATGACAATCTAAAAAGAATCAAAACATATTTATTCTCACGCTATTTTATGCGGTTTTGAAAGAGTGGACTTGTATAAAATTGACATGCAAACTGCGGCTAAACCAAGAAAAAAGACGCAACTAGTGAAAATAACTTTCAGTTGAAAATCCTAAAGAAACGAGTCGAAATTTGTTCTTCTTTGAGAAATATCGAATTTTACTCGAAGAAGAATAATGACGACGATTAAATTCAATGGAATACGGAAATAGTTCATGATTGTAGCACGAGCTAGATTTTAAAAAAAAAGCAATGATTAATTTTAAAAAGAAGAATTTCAATGAGAAAACAAACCTTCTTCAGGAACATATTTACTTCGCATTGTTGCCATTGCACTGAGAGAAAAAAAGATTTTTTGTTCGAATTTGCATTCGAAAGAAGGAAAAAAAACTTACGGCCAGAAAAGACCAATGCAAACTTCGAAAACTAAGAACGAAGTAAACATAAGTACTTGTGCTTTTGGCATGAGAACTGGAACACTTAAGCAAGCAGCCGAAATTGCGACAACATATCTAAATAAATTTTAATTAGCTGATGAACACATCTTGAGAAGAAACTGTTGTGACCTCATAAATGACTCAGGCGTAGCATAGTTACATAAAACTTTGAAGGAATTCGTTCCCATCATCATAGCAACCATGTAACTGGCAAAAACGTATCCTACAAAGCGAACAACAAATCTTGGCAATGATTTGGACTTTGTTTTCTTAGTAAGAAAAACAAACCGTGAGGAATCGGAGGATTTTTGCTGTCTGTTTTGTCGATCGAATCTTGATTTAATGCTTCGGTTAGAGCAGGTGTCCATTCAAGTACAAAAACGTACATTGATGCTTCGAAAAGTGCTTGAACAATACCCAACAGAAAGATTTTTTGGTCTTAAGCAATCAAAAAATAAAATTATTAATTTTTGTTTCATCTTTGTAATCGTTCTACCTGATTTAATCGATGTCCAAGCTGATCGAAATGATTGAGAAACAGGTGCGTTCGCATCACCATAATTCTCTGACCAATTCGTGACTAATAAAAAGCACATCGCAATAAATACAAGAATGGCCGTATCAAATGGAGCTCTACAAGTTCGAAAATGAGAAATCATTTCATTTTCTCATTTGAAAAAATAATATTCTCTTACACATAGCCAAATGTGTTAGCAACAAGTTGAGCGATGATTCCTGATAAAATCGCAGCAACTGAATTGCCAAAGTAAGAATTAGCGAAAATTAACCCTAACGATTCTGGTTCGAGATTTCTCTATTAAGAAAAAAGCAAAGTTCTAACGATCGAATATGATTTTTTTGAAAATAAAGACTTGTCGATGTTCATTGATTAACCAAGATTCAAATGCACTGAAGAGTATCGATGTTGCCATTCCGGCAAGTAATCGTCCGATAAATAAAATTTGAAAATTCGGAAAATGCTAATCAATTCACAAGCAAATAAATCAAACTATTCAATGGAGAAAAAAAAGCAAACCTTTGTCACGCAGGATATACCATAGAGTATACCGTAGAGTAAACAAATGTTTCGTCGGCCGCTAAAAAACGAAATCATTTTGTATTGAAAAGACAAACAAAAATGATCATTGAATTTCTCAACTATTTATCAGCAAATGATGCGACAATGGTGCCGAAAATCATCGATGAACCGAAACCAGCAATGAAAAGAATTTCGATTTCATGTTTTTGAATGTTATAACTTTCATAGAGAGCGTAAACATGCGGACCTTGAAGCCAATCTCCAGCTAAAATCATGAATGAACTTTCGAAATAAATTCAAAATCATAATATCTCTCTTTACCAACGGCTAACAGATAAACTATCAGATAGATCTGTTGAAATTTTCGAAATTGAGGATCTTTAGGTTGCTGTTGAACTTGTCGAGTATACAAATGCAAGAAAAAGCATGCCAAAATTAAAAATCCAAGGACGAATAGAAACATATCCATGAAAGTTTTTGTTCTCTTCAGATGAATCTCTCTTGATGAAAATATCAATAAATTTGTTCTCAAAATTGAAATAATACTCTACGTAGAAATCACAGAAATCTCTTGTATAGAATTTATTTCTACGCATTCAATTTAATTTATATAAATAAAAATGTGACCAATCTCACCTTTTGAGTAGTTGTTAAAGAGATGTCGTTGACTATCAACTACTGCCTACACCAACTTATACAATCGTTTCAACTCAGCCAAATCAAGGTTTAAATATTTATACAATGGCTTTTGTTTCATTTTTACACAATTTATAACCCTCTTTATACATGTCTTAAATGCTTCTATATACTTTATCGCATATATATTCGTGATTTCATAACCACCCTTGTCCTTCGACAATATTTTTTCCTTTTTTTTTTCTTTCATAAGCTATTAAGCAATGTGATGATAAAAAGAATGTGAATGCACATCCGAGTGAATCATGTTTTATCCGTATAAACAAAGCAAACAGACCTTTCTATATTCATTCACAAATGATTTAAAGAAGTAAATCAAAAAGTCACAATGTGATGATAGATCGTAGAATATTAAGGAATACTCTCAAGCAATAATAAAACATTTTCTATCGATTACTAGTGCTTGAGAATACACTTAGTTTTACGAAATAGATTTGTCTTGTATTCAATGTCGATGATGATTTTATTTAAGTCTAAAGCAAAAGAAAACCAAAGAAAGATGCGCTCATTCTCTTGACATTCAGTTAGTTACTGATCACAATCGAATTTGATCTCCTTTTTCTTTGTTCTCTCTACATATTTTTTTTGTCTATCTAGTTTCCTTTTTTTTGTTCTTCTTCTTCTTATTCTATTTTTCTCCTCTCTTATTCATTTGATCTACTGATGAAAATGATGATGATGTGACAACACTATTTTAGTTTACTTATTCCGCCCTTCTATTGTTAATATTATGCACATACAGTTTAACCAGTCGGAATCTCAGTTGGACTGAACTAGTTGATTTATGCTTGCAGATTTCCTTGTCATTGTTAGAGGAACAGATACAGAGGAAGAACAAAACAGAATATTCTATTTCTTTCTTTTTTTCAATATAGATTGAATTAATTTGTTCTTCCTCGTTTTTTTTTCTCTCTCTATCTATCTCTATTCTATTCTCTTCATTGTTGGAAATTGGTCGTAGTATTATTAAGGATGAGACAAAAAAAATGAGACAGCATGTATCATTTATGAATACAAATGAGTACCCCAGAGAGAATCTAATCATCGAACATTTTCTTCTTTTATGCTTTATTTATCTGTACGTAGATATATATATATATATATATATATATATATATATGTTTATTTATACCTAATAAAAAAAGAAACAGAAAACGAATATGAACGGTATTTTGTCTGAATCAGAGAGAGAGAGAGAGAGGGAAAATTTGTTTGTTAAGATGATCTAGTAGAAAAATACAAGAAGCACTGTATCTCTCGAATGGTTGTTGATATATAACAAGCAACAAGCGAAAGATTATATGCATAAGAAAAAGAAACATCACTGTGGTACACACACACATATATGTATGAAGAAACCATGTTGGAATAATGAAAATTTCCCCCTGCTTAACAACATCAGATCGGGTCAATAGAAATAAATCAAACGAAATATACAAAATGAAGAAAAAAAATTAATTTATATACAAAAAAAGCGAAAAGAGAAATCAATTGATACTAAGGCGTTAACATCTTATCATCATCAGTACTTGGTTGTTCATCATCTTCGATTGTGACAACAGGTTGTTGTTCTTCTAAATGAATCGATGTCGTTGTCGGTTGCATCGGATGACTGAAATCATCCGTTGTCACTCGTATAGCCGAGCCTGAAATGAACTGTCGCATTCGATCACGCAACGTATTAATCGGTATTTGTCGTTTTCGAAGACGATACATTCCTATCGATGCTGATGATGATGATGTTGTAGCTGCTGGATTCGAACTATTCGTTTCAATATCACTACCAGCTTGACTGCTTCGTCGACTGTTGATGTTCGATGTTGTGAGAGAATTAATTGATGGATTCGACGGCAGAAATTGTTCTTCGGTGTAGGGCGGAGGTAGTTCTCTTGGTTGAATGAAATCTGAGTTTAAATTCGAACGCGTTGTGAGAATAATTGGACGATGTGACCGTTCGTAGGTACGCGTTTGATTAGTTTGAATACTGTTTTGATGATTGGCTGTCGTTGGCCGAGTAGATGTGAATAGAGAACGAAATTGTGAACGAAAACGATTCAGTGAAAAACCTGTGGGTGGTGGCGTCGAAAAATTCGTATTCGGTACGACAACATTCGGTTCGAGTAAAGCAACACGTGAACCTTCGCTATTCGCACGTCGATGATGATGATGTCGATGTCTTCGATGTCGTCGATGTCGATGTCTCGACGTTGATCTCGACGATCTCGAATGATTATTCACTGTCGATGGTAAAGTCACATAATTAGCTAGGCCAGCTAATCTCAAATGTTCGGCAAGTGCTGCTTGTCGTTCTTCATTTTCATCCATGAGACCCATGGTTTGATTGTATGACGGCGGTGCTATACGCCGTGCTTCATTTGATATCGTCGAGAATTCGACAGACGGTACTGCTGCTACTGCTGTTTGCTGTCGATTCAATTGTCGTTGTTGTTCACGTTGAATTTGCTGTCGACGTTCTTCGATATATCGTTGAGGATTTAATAATCTCGATGCTGCACGTCGTTCAGCCGTACGTAAATGAAACAATTTGCACGTACAACCCAATGCAATAATAAATAATGTCGAACAAACAGTTGCACCAATCACGGCAGCTGTTACAATTCGTCGTGGTACACGCGATGGGCAATTAATCTCATCCGAACGGTCGCCACAATCATCTGTACCATCGCAAACCCATGTTTCATAAATACAATTCAGATTTCGACAAAGAAACGTGCCATTATTCGAATTACACCACCAATTCGAACAGAATTTTTCATCAGTACGATTGGCACAAAATGCATTGCCATTGCAACGTTCCGACCACGTATAACATCGTGGTAGATCCGTTGGCAAACGTAAATGATCATTACAAGCAAATGTTGTTGGACAAGATTCCGGTGAACAACCCAGCTCATCATCACCACTTATACAATCCCAAATGCCATCGCATCGTTGCTCTTTGGTGTAGCATTTCGTTTGAAAATGACCACCGCAAAGCATTTGATCATCTGGACAGATACTTGTTAACCAAGTTATGTTCAATAGAATTGAATTCGTATCACGTTTTGATAAATGACGTTGAGTTTCATTCGAATTGAAATAACCGAGAACGTCTTCGTCGGTTATCGATTGAACGAAATGTTTTCGAATGAAAATCGTTGCGAGATGATTGTCACGTGTTTGTATAATATCGTTTTTAATCAACCAATTCGACGAGATTAACAGACGATTTTCATCTTCTGTTCCATCGAAAATTAAATATTCGAAATCCGTACGTTTACGTAGAAATTCAAGATCGTTAACAAATAATTTAATTTTATATTCTTCTTTCGCAAGAATAATTAAACAAATATGTTCATAAGTATTGAGAAGATGTTCATCGATTAAAATTTGACCGCGATCTTGTCGCCAAACGAGAATTTTCTCACAAATCGATGATTTAGTTGAATATGAACATTGTTCGTAGGTTTTCTGAGATATACAAACACCTTTGGGGTCAACTTTTTGACTGTAAATACGATGAATTTGCATCCAATCATCTTCGTCATAATCACGATCGAGAAAAGTTCGTATTCGACTTGGCAAACACCAATATTCATTCGATTGACATAACAAACTCGTTGTTGATTCATACATTGAGCATAATGGACAATTTTCTTCATCACTACGATCGTCCGATGGACATTCATACATACAATTGCATTGCCATTGTTTGGGCAGAAGAGTTCCCGTTGATGAACAACGAAAATAATTGTCATTTATGACATCATTGTTGTTGATTTGAGCAAATTCAAGTAGAAATCGACGAATACGTAGATTCGTACGAATGTATGGATTGAATGTTTGTAGGAGAGGTGGTTTCGTACGAAAAAAGATTTGAATTGATGATGCTGTTGACAGTGTTAATGTTCGATTGTTGATGTCATTCAATGATATTTGACGAATGCCATTCCATAATGTCAATTCATTTGACCAATGTGTTGGATCAGTTTCTAATTCAATAACTCGTATTGTTAGAATGTAATTCGATGAGACGGTTGGCGGAGAATTCGTGATCGTCCACGAGCATGAAACATTCGGTGGTTGAGATTGACCAGAATAGAAATTTAAACTATGTAGAACACCAAATGAAACATTAATCAATGAGATATTTGTACAAGAATTAATTGCAATTGTTGAATCTGTCGCAAGACCATTTTTGAATAATAAACAAATGAGAAGAAGATAGATTAACTGATAACAACCATCAGATGCAATAGACATATCTGAAAACGAAGAAAACTGACGATTTCTAGGTATTGTATTTCAATGTCAGAGTAGAGGAGAAAAAAAAAGAACAGATGATCATCAGATTGATCGACCACCATTTTCTTGTGTTGAGAACGGGCGCCTCTTTGATGAACTGCGCGACTATCGATTCGAATCGAATAATTTTTAAGATAAGAAAAAAAATGAATTGAAATGTTTTTATTTAGATATTAAAATTAAAATCAATAGTCAATTGCAATGAAAAAATACAATGTTTATATAAAGAGATTCAATGATAATTTGTGATTGGTCGAATGTTCAATCTTGTGAAAATGCGATTGATGTTAATCCAGTCAGTTCAGAAAAATAAAACATCTACAATAGAATAATTCTTGAAATAGGTTCGGAACTTTTAGAAAGATCATTTCGAATGGTTTCTTTTGATTAATTATATAAACGGATGTAAAAAAAATAAATATAAATCTGCTTAAATTTATTCTTGATCTCTTCGATTGTTTCGGATCCAAGAATCCAGAATCGGTCTTTTTTGAGTAATGTTAACGATCTTTATCAAGCGAACAACGATTGAAAACATAACATTTCTATAAGCTTTGAAGAAAAAAATGTGTAAAAATTTTACTGAGTAACTTGATGCTGCGGTACATATTTGTTTGCCTTTCGCGAATACGCTATCTAAAGATTCGAACGGATAGTGCAAATAAATTTGTCGATTGTTATTTATGCGTTGTTGTTTAAAGGAAAGAATTTTATCGACAAAAACTGTCAAAACGAAATTAAAACTCATTGATCAAATATATCATGAATATTTGATATAAAATAGATATGCGTGTCGGGAAAAACAAAAGTATCGAGCGATGTTAA
>Ga0209914_1000803_pt1 | contig 38083 bp, 57 predicted proteins | sample ThiBiot_500_plan_FD_183949 | JGI IMG/M metagenome (GOLD analysis project Ga0209914, IMG submission 183949) | Wastewater bioreactor microbial communities from Cape Town, South Africa - Thiocy_cont_500_plan (SPAdes) | ecosystem: Engineered > Bioreactor > Thiocyanate-remediating > Anaerobic-Aerobic...
CACTATTCCAACTCGCTTACCGCTAGGATTCGGGGATGTTTGTCCTCTTTCCTCTCGTGAGCTTCTTTCCCCTCCCTCCTCTTCCTCTCGTGCCATCATGCCGCGCAACGTTGCGAAGAGGGAGAAGCCCGAACCACTACCGCACAGCACACAGCCCGTACGGCTTTGTTCACACGAAGCAATGGTTGTTTCGGAGCAGCAGTCCTTTCCTCCAGCTGCGGCTCGCGATGGTGCGGAATCAACAACACCAACAACATCTACTCCTTCTGCTTCGTGGCTCGAGCTGCCTGCTCCGTCTGTGTCGTTGTCGACGGGGAGTCACGACGACGCTATCGTGCTGCTAGAAGCTCGTAGAACGAAAGACCTACTTGAGCAGGTGTTATTGCATGAAGAGCGCTACTTGCGCCTCGCTGTGCAGCGTGAGATGCACAAGCGACTGCACCGCGACTCGATTGCGCGCAGATTTCGCTTCACGGTGGAAGGTATCGCGCTTCTGCTGATGCCAGAAAGAGACCTCGGTATCTTCGATGTACGGCTTAACGAGTACGTCGATCCTGCAAGCCTCGAGCCGTACTTTGGCGCTCAATGGTATCGCCGAGACTTTGACGTTCATGAGCCAAGCATTTGTCCTGATCCTGCTCGTTGTGTTCGCCACTGTCTGTCAGTAATGTGTGCGAGTGTGCGACTGTCGATACGTGAGCAAGATGGTCTGCGTGCGTTGACGCTTGCAGGAACGATAGTACACAAGCGTATGAGGGACTTGTAACTTAACTTGCTATCGTAGTGTATTGTGCGTGTATGTGATGATGACAAATGGATAAATATGCTTACGGTTCGTTCGTTGTGCTCGTGCTGGTGCTGGTTCTTGCCGTTTTGTATGCAGGGCATTTCTTACTTGAACGCCTGCAGTGGTCGGAGCGCTTGCAGTGTCGGCACTGCTTGTCGTTGCGTGGCTCATCCAGCAGGTAGCGACGATAGTACTTACGCAGCAGCATGCCTGGGCCCTTCGCAACTTCGTTCCCTTTGAACAACGATGCGCCAATTGTTCGAATGGTTTGCACGAGGTGCTCGACGCCCTCTTGTTGGGTCTCGTGCAACTTTGTGCCTCGTGCTTGCATCTGGTCGGGCAAGTGGCTGAACAAGATGTGGAAGCTATTCACAATCTTACCACCAGCAACGTTGTACGAGATCAAGGTCGTACGTATCGTCTCCCTTAGCGCCATGATCTCTTCATTTGTGATATGTCGCTCACCGTCGTGTCGTATCTTCCAAAAGATCTCTCCAAGAGGCCGCACCCACTCTACCAATGTGGGGTCACGGGACCAAGGCCCGTCCGTGGATTCTCGAAAGCCAAGTACGATGAGGAAGCTTGAGGGGCCATTCAAACTAAGTCGACCCCAAGTGGGGTTATTGTGGCCTTTTTTCCTGGTGAGCGCCAAGGTCGGCTGCCCTAAGGTACCACGAAGCCATTGCTGAAGCTCAGGGATGGTGATACTTGGCGTCGGGCTGGTTTGGGTGCAATAATTGGCCAAGGTCTGCACTGCCTTTTCGATGCATCGCATCTCGATATGAAGTGGATCGAAAAGGACACACGAGTACGGAATGAGATTGCCAAATAGTGGTTGTGCTTCCACACCCATGGCAGCGTCAATTCTCTGGGAGCCACTAGGTCGTAGTTTACGAAGGGTGCACGATACTTTGTTGGAGTGGAGCAATTGGAGATGAGTTTCACCCTTAGACACAGTGCACACTTGACAAAATCGTGAATGTCGCGGTCCCGAGAGGCCATACATGATTGACAAAAACTTTTGATCGGCTGATACAATCCACGAAACAGGTATATCATTCCAGTGCGTTAGGCTCGCAATCTGGGTACGAAGGTCCTCAGATATCTCTTTGAGCAGCGGCCGCTCCTCTGCAATCATGCCAACAACAACTGGGCAGGTTGCTTCCAGTGACTGGGGGTGCTTCGCGTCCGTGAATGAAATGGTCCAAATGGTGCACGATCGTGAATAGTACGCTAGTCCATCGCCAGACAACTTGACCTCTAGCCTCGACAGTTCCTTTGGGAGCTCGCCCTTTCGTTGCAAAAAAGGTATAACAACATTGAAAACCGAACGAATGTCCAACGTTGCGTACAAGATTTCAAGGGAGTTGGGTGGAGGAGGAGAATCGAATACCAATGCGTGTGCCATTTCCTCTCGGCTATTGGGCAAGGCAGCCTTGAGGGAGCAGATGCGTTTAACTTTTTTTTTGTCGTTGTTCGATATCACTCGAACTTTATGGATGGTAACTGGTGGAAGGTACTCGTCATTCTTGGCAAGGAAGTTCGCGATCTCATCTTCTGCGGGATAGTGCGAGCCGTCCTTTTGATGAAAGAAGCGAATCACATTCGTCGTAAACCCAAACTTGATGTAGGCTTGCGCAAAGTCTTCGATTTGTTCCGTCCTCGTTCGGCTCGTAGCCCAGTTCGGGTTGGCCTCTCGTAGGTACTCTTTGATTGCATCGACAACTCCGCTAAAGAACGCGGCTTCTGAAAGTTCAGTTCCCTTATTGTACTCAGTCATACTGAGGTAGCCGAGGGCAGCCATAACACGTGCCATGCGCGTCTGGAACGACTTGCTGGACAGTTGATCCCACGGGAGCCGCCACTTCGCACGGTCGTCAAGGACCTCGTATGCAAGCTCCTCCTGTTGCTGTCGCTGTCGCTGTTGCTGTTGTTGTTGTTGTTGTTCATGTGCCTGTGCATCCTTGGGAGCTCCCAAAACTCGTGGCTGATATAACGTGGCTAGCGCGATTCGAAAGAGCGAGCACTTTCGTTTCTGTACCTGCCGCTTGATATCGTCGACCATTCGTCGCACATTATCAAACTTGATCTCAACCTCACAAAGGAGCTGCACAAGCCTCTCGATGCGCCGGTTGCGCTTGTGTGCGTCAGGGAGCAGCCGATTCGCTCGGTCATACAACTCAACAAGCAAGCCTTTCCAAAGAGGCCATGGTGCGACTCGAGGATCGTGTGTTGCTGGTGCTGGAGCTGAAGCTGAAGCTGGAGCTGGAGCTGGAGCTGGAGCTGGAGCTGGAGCTGGAGCTGGAGCTGGAGCTGGAGCTGGAGCTGGAGCTGGAGCTGGAGCTGGAGCTGGAGCTGGAGCTGGAGCGGTACTGTGCGCTGCCAAGGTCAATCTTGCGCATATTAGCTATTCGCTTCCAAGCATTGTGCGCTCCGCCCTCTGAGTTGACGAACCTAGCACGACAGTGGCAGCTGCTGCAGGGGAGTCTTCAGCCGCGTTGTTGTCGACCTCGAGAGCAAGCAACGCCTCAACGGCCTCTTGCGATGTTCGCTGCCGCTTGGGCTTGTCTCGCGTAAGCATACCCAAGCTTGATATGCTCCGCTTCAAGGTGCGGACGCCACGAGCAACATGACGTCCAGTCCTCGTATCTGTGATCGTTGGGAAGACTGGCTGCGCTGGTCGAGGAACGCTACTCAGCGAGCTCGTAGCACACGAAAAGAGTGCATCGGGCACAGTGGCCGTGTAAACGTATCGGGGCGCGGCGCCAGAACGCGTAGGGCTACCTTCAAGAGCCATCCCACATCGATAACAAGACTAGAGTCAATCAAAATAGCGTTCCCGACCAGGGAGATATCGTCGAACGACGACGCTAGCCAAAAATCGAGCTAACTTTTTGGAGCGCCCTACTGCGGCCTCAGGGCAAGCGACAAAATATCGCTAACTAACGATTGTTTGGGGGAAGGGCGAGCTGGTATGATCAAGATTCAAAGCCTGATATTCGGACCAGCGTGAACAGAGCCGTGAATAGAGGGGTTTAGAGGTTCCCGAATCAAAAGCGGTGTAAAGTCGAGCACAGTGGCCCACGAAGACGAGGGGGATCTCGCGTGATCAACGGCGCGGCGGTAGGCGAGAGTAGGGAAAGCGATCGACGAACGGGAGAAAAACGGCCGCGAAAAGCGTACCCCGTAAACGCCACTGCCCTATCGAAGTTGGAATAGTGTCGTTTCTTTCTCTCTCACTCTCTCTATTTATCTACTATTTATCCTTCGATCCACCGATCGATGGAAGTCATCAGCGCCGAAGAGGAGCAGCAGTTTTGGTTGGAGATGGCCCGCAGGCTTGATGAGACGGTCGAAGTACCAAGCGGTCTCGACCTGTCGTTCGTACAGTCGCTATTGGACCTGGATGGCGAATCGTTGCTCAGCGATATCGACTATCTCTCACCGCCTGCGGTCGATGCCAACGATCACTCGTCGCCCTATTCGTCGAGCGATTACGATCACGCGGAATACGACGATGAGCTTGAACACGGACAGGAGGAGGAGGAGGAAGGAGGGCGGCAGCTGGCACCACCCGAGCAAGTGCCAGAGCCGCTGCAGCGCAAATCGCGCAAGCGCCGTGCGGACGAGCTGGGCAACGGCGATCGTACCAGTACTAGTGCCAAACGCCGCCGCATCAATAAGGCCCAGGAGAGCCGAGGATGGCCGCGCGGCTACGGTGCCGTGTGGCAGGCTCTCAGCCAGTACCGCGGAGAAGGCCGCGCTAGCAACCTCAGCAATGATCTCTCGCGCTCGTTCGAGCGCCTGTGCCGTACCTTGCATTCGCTCGAGTGGCGCGTACAACCTCCACCCAACATGCTCGTGTGTGGCATCTCGCGATTGGTACGTGATCTCACCCCAATTCTCGCTCTCTTGCGTCGCGAGCTCATTTGTTTGCGCGTCTGCGAGTGTAGGCGCTGTTCCGTTCGAGCGGCTGGTTCGACTTTTTGCGTGAGAGGCATGGCATGCTCAACGTCGAGGGCTACGACTACCACGCTGCAGTCAAGCTTGTCACCGAGCTCAGGCTCGAGCAGCCATCCGAGATGCAGTTGCGTATGCTCGTCGACCAGACGCCAGCTCTCACGCAGACCAGCAATGGCCAGCCCTCGGTTCCGTCGCCGAGCACCGAGTAGCGGCAGGCGTTAACATGGCGTTACGCCCGCCGCGTGTTCCCCCAAGCCCATAGCCACCGAGTTTCTTGCAAGCGTTCACTACCACATATCGCGGAGCCTTTACGTTCATAGATAGAAATCAACAAGTCGTCTAGTTCGCTCATTGTTTTACGGTGTTGGTTCAACTAAAGCTCCTGCGCATAACTACAAAGCCCTTCATAACAATAAGCTCATCCAGCCGCAGTCATTATTGCGATGGCGGTGTTGCGTCTGCCACCTGCGTCGGTGCCGCTTGCGCAGGCGCAGGCCTCGTCGCAGAGCTAGCAGCTGATGACGTTGGAGAAGAGGGAGCTACTTCAGGAGCAGGAGCAGGAGCAGGAGCAGGAGGAGCAGGAGAAGAGAGCACTACTGCAGGAGCAGCAGGAGCAGCAGGAGCAGGAGCAGCAGAAGCTGCTGCAGGAGCAGGAGCAGGAGCAGGAGCAGGAGCAGCAGGAGCAGGAGAAGAGAGCACTACTGCAGGAGCAGCAGGAGGAGCAGGAGCAGGAGCAGCAGAAGAGAGCGCTGCTGCAGGAGCAGCAGAAGAAGGCGCTACTGCAGGAGCAGGAGCAGAAGGAGCAGCAGCAGGATCAGGCGTTGGGCCTGTTGACGTCTCTGAAGCAAGCGGTGATCCAGCAGCCGACGCAGCCGAAATAGCCGAGGCAGGCAGCGAGACCGTGAGCTTCAATGGAGAACCGCCAGCGGACGTCGTGGTGGTGCTCGAGGCAGCGACTGGGCTACTTGTCAATGAGCTCGATCGCGCCCACGCCGCCACCTTCTTTGGTGCCGGAGCAGGGTCAGGAACTGGCGGAGTGCTCCACGCGGTGGAACTCGATGACGTGGCCAACTCGGTTACCGCTGGTGCAGCGGCACGTCCAGCTGTAGCAATCGCAATCGTGCTCGTAAGCGAGCAGCCCCTCCGCCAGCCAAGATCAAGTAGTGGGTAGCGTGCAGCGTACTCAGGTTGGCTACGCGCGCCGAGAGCGATGCCACGAGCTTGCCGATGCCTGAGTCCTTCTTCTTGGCCTTGGGCACCTTTGGCGTGGAAGAGGTGGATTTCGAGTATTTCGACACGACGCGCGACTCGGTGTCGAAGCCCAACTCATCGACGACCAAATGCTTGAGCATCTGGAACGAGTCCGAGCGCTTGGCGTCGGGCGAAAGCGACTCCCAGAACCGGTACAACTCGTCGCGGAAGGCGCGATCCGAGTTGGGCAGCATTCCTGTTGCACGCAATCGCACGGGTGAGGCGCCGGTCAGTCAGAGCACAAGAGAGAGAGAGAGAAACCAATGTGCCGCATACCATCGAATCGGTGGCACATGACGTATGGTGTGTTGGTGCAGCTGAGAGCGAGCACAAGGTCGAGGAACAAATCGAGTCGGCGAGCGAGCATCGAGATGCTCGGAGTCTCGGAGCTGGTGCCACCCATCGGTAGGCATGAGACCTCGTGCTGCCAGAGCTCCTCTTGAAGCGGCGTTTGATGCAGAGTCAATGAGGTACAGAACTGGCGCTCCTTCTTGACTGCGAGCTTCACGGCATCCATGATCTACTCTCCCCGACACAACACACGCGCGTGAGAATGCGAGTGATGCAACGGGTGGCACTTGAAGCGGACCTTGTGGAAGTTATCGTCTATAGTGTGCGAGAGGGCACAGATCGCAAGCGTGGGAATGTGAGTGCGAGAGAGAGAGAGAGAGCTTGTCGGCGGAATGCGTGACTAGCGTACCGTTCAGGCTGAATCCAACGAACAGCATGTGGCGCGTGATGAGCAGCGTTTGAACGACTCCAGCCAATGCAGCTCGCTATTCGGCATACAATCAAGAGCGTCGATGATGAGATGCAAGTTACGATCGATGATATCACGCAACGATACGCACACGCTCGGAGAAGCGAAGGTAATCTTGTCGTGTTAGCACAATGTCGGCCGGATGGTCCGTGCAGCCATGGAGCTTCAGCAACCACTTCTCTTCCTTGTTCGACGGCTCGTACGGCAGCACGGTCAATGGTTTGTTCTCGCCACCATGCGCCTGTTCGAAGAGCGTGTCGTAGTTGGTGGTCACGACCTCCTTGACCGGGAGATTGGCCAAGAGAGCATGCGGCAGGCCGTGCAACTCGCTCTTCAAGAGCGCCGCTACTTCCTGCTGCAAGCGCTCTGGCGATCCGAGGCGGAGCTCCACTGCGATCAAGCATCATCGGGCTTGCGAGTAAGCGAACGCCACGAGTCACTCGGCAGTGTTGGTGTTGGTACACGTACAAATACGCGCTTGATCGAGGAAGCCCATCCACTTGAGCTCAGTCAACTCGGCGCTGGTCAAACCAGCCTATTGCGATTGATTTGGTTGATTCAATGGATTCGATTTGATTCGATCGAGTTGATGGCGTTGTGATTGGCGTACCCGCTCAGCGAGCTTGGTGAGCAACTGACCCCAGAGCGGCAATCCAGCGCTGGCAGACACGCCGGATCCAAGGAACAGCACCAACTTGCCGTTGCGAGCATACTCGGCGAGCTTGATAGCATGTCTCTTCATCGCCTCGGTGAAGCCCGGGAAGGCAGCATCGATGCTCGGGCGGCTCTCCTTGTCGAGCAATCGCTTTCGAATCGCCTGCGAGGCATAGAAGCTAATCTGCTCGAATGCCACGAGCACGATATCGATGTCGAGATGAATCGCGGCGTCGTGCAGGAATGGCACCAAGGCCTCGAGCACGGAGCCGGTCGAATGACGCTGTCCTCCGAATCCAGTCCCGACGTGAGGTATCGCCAACAGATGTTTCATGCTGCGCACTTGGTGTCAGCAGCGCCGGCGATCGAGCTTGGTGATGGTCAGAGAGTGGATTCGTACCGGCCGTTGCGAGGTGGGACGCCTTGGAGATCCTCGATGGCACGATAGATGAACTGCGACACTCCCTCAATCATCCATGAGATGCTCCCTTGGTCGTCATACAATCGAGTCGGTCAGTCGATCAACGATATGTACGTAGACAGAGAGAGAGATTCGCTATGAGTGTGGAATCGAGCATCGTACTATCACCTCCACACACGAACGAGAGGTAGGCATTGGGTCGGCCTTCATATGGCTTGGTTGGAACACAGCGAATACTACACGTGATGAATCGATCAATCATCTCTCTCGCAGCCCGAGGTGTTTGGTGGTAGGTAGATACGAACGTCTTGGGCCAACCATCAACGAACGGAGCAAATGGTCGAAAGGGCTTGCCAGCAGATATCTTGATCGTATGCGAGAAGTTACTATCGCACGGAATCAACATGGCATCGCACGAGAGCTTGCTGGAAGCCGCCGCCCACGACAACCACGCGAGCAAGTGAATAACGAAGTATCTATCAAATAGAAGGCGTCCTGATCTTCGTACGTGATATCAGTCATGGTAAGGAAGAGATGGCCGGCGTTATCGAGCTCGGGTATCGTCGAGTGCCATGAAGTCGCGTGTGGAGCAGCAGCAGTTTGCGCAGAGGGCGCGCTCCAGGCGAGTGGATCGAATCCACTGACATCAGACAATGAACCTGTAAGTTCAATGTCTTGATCGTCGCTCGAAGACGAGAAGGAATCAGGGCTCGACATGGCGCCAAGAGCCAACACACGCGAGAGAGGAGAGAGGGAGGGATGCGTGAGGCAACGAGCGAGCAAAGGAATGTCGCTGGTCGTTCTGCATACACCAACCACCATACCCACCAACCAGTACAAGGAAGAACCAATCGAATTTATCTTGATGATTGTGGCATCACTGCCCTAACGAAACGAAACGAACGAACAAGCTAACCAATCTATCTATGCGCCAGAGGAAGGCGCGCACTCTCTCTGCTCAGCGAATCACATATTTGGAATCAGCGTAATGACTCGCATCCGAGCATGAGTCGAGTATCGAGCATCACCTTGCATCGCCACCAAGGTTCCATCACGATGAATCAATGAGCACGCTCGAAAGCCTCGAACGTGCTCGTCGACCTTGTAGGTGGCGAGTACCTTGTCGAGGCTCAAGCCGGTGACCTCGTCGCGCGTGCGCTTCGAGGCGTCAATGTAGGCCTGGTTGACGTAGGCCACGAGCTTGGCCGAGAGGATAATTACCGGCAGCGGGATGGCCTCGAAGGCGGCCTCCTCGCGTGTCGAGAGCTTGAGCTTGCGCGGCGAGGCGATGAGCGTGACCTCGCGTCGCGCAATCGAGCCGCGGTGCTGCTTCCAGAGCTCGGGCGTCAGCGGCACGACGAGCAACGACGAGCCGCTCTCGGTACCGAGGCCGATGGCCTTCAGCGAGCAGGGACGCTCAAAGAATCGCTCGATCGTGCTCTGGATCGAGTCGAATTCGGTGTGCGGCTCGGCGGTGATCAGTAGCGCCGGAGCTTCGGAGAGCGAGGTGCCCTTGCGATAGACGCAGAGCAAGCCACGCTGGTCGGTCTCGGAGGTGGTGTTCCACCACGACGGCGCGCCGCTCAGTCGCTCGGAGGCGATCGGCGTGTAGAGCTTGGCTCCGGAGCCGGCGGGAGCCGACGAGACGGAGGTCGAGTCGGTGGCGGCCGCCAGGCGAGCGATCGAGGCGAGTAGCGGCTGCGGCTCGGTAATGAGGTAGGTGTTTACGAGCGTCGGCTCGTCGAGCGCCATGAGCGCGCGGCCGTCGATGGCGGCATAGACCAGCGGGCGAGCGAGGTCGATCATGCCCTCGCGTTCGAGCCACACGACAACCTCCTGCGGCGTCCACTCGGCGGGCGTCGGCGACAGCGACTTGATGTGCGTGACGTCCTTCTGGATGGCGAGAAAATAGCGCAGCTGGTTGGTCGGCACGCCGTCCTTGTGGATCGGGTACATGGTGAAGGCGTTGACGAACGGCACGCCGAGCTTGGTGTAGTTCAGGAGCTCGACGCTGAGCTCCTGGCCGTGGGCGACGGCCTCGCGGATGCGCGCGATCGTCGCCGGGTTGGTGCCGGTACCCTGCAAGAAGCGACAGTTGCGGCCGAGGATCTCGCGCGACGGATAGCCGGTCATCATCTCGAACTCGATGTTGGCCTGGACGATCGGGCAGTCGGGCTTGAGAACGTCGGCGACCAACATCGACTCGTTGATGGTCGCGAGCCACGGGTACTCGCGGCTCACCCACTTTTTGATGTCGCTCAGCTCCGAGGGCGTGAGCAACGAACGGCTCAGCATCGAGCTGTCGGCGGCACTCGAGGCGCCATCCTTGTGAGAGCTACCGCTACTGCTCTGGTTACCCATTGCAACAAGAGAGAAGACCGAGGGAGGCTACGATAGAGGAACCAACAGGCGCCGCACAGTGAGCTTCTCAACTTCAGCTTGGTTGGTTGTGCTGCTCGTACTCACTCACACACCTACCAAACTGTACCAAACTATCTCTCTCAACTAATCAACTAATCAATCAATCAATCAATCAATCAATCACTAACTATCGAAATATCTATCTCTCGCTCGAGTGTGCACTGCGAAAGTGAGTTTGCACGCGGTGTGAGCGAGCGAGCGAGAGCGCGAGAGCGTGAGAGACAACGAGCGAGCGTGAGACCACACAGTGAGGTTGCAGAGGAAGAGGAGGAGGACCGAGCCCGCTCCCTCACGTGCGGCGCCGTAGTCGACGAGGCGCGTGGGCCGGCGCACGTGCTAGTGCCGGTGCGCGTGCGCCGTATCCACGACCAAAGGGCCTAACTACCGCGCCGGCACCTCCGCTCCTCCGCTCCTCCCGCCTTGTGCCACATACTGCCTACCCGCCCGCCATCCTCCTCTTGCTCGATATCATCGTCTGGCATCCCAAACCTCCCAAACCCCCTCGGTTCCTGTGATTTCTTTCACATGACTACGTCCTCGACAAGCTTGGGCGCCGGCGCTACTCGGATGTACTCGCGTTCCGAGGTCGTCGAACGCCGCCAGCTCGAGCGCTTCTGCCAAGCGCTCCTCCGCGTACCTCACGTGCTCGTGTCGCTGTTGCAGGTCGCCGCCGTCGAGACCTTCCTCGCTGCGCCGTTGATCGAACTCTTTGATGCCGTCAAACACGAGCGCGTGCTCCTGGCCAAGTGCGCCTCGATGGCCGTCGCGCAGTCGGGCTCCTCGGGCGAGACCCTGTTGCGCGAGAGCACGCTCGCCGTCGCCGTGCTGTCGGCCTACGGGCGCGTGTCTTGGGAGAGCACGCTGGCGCGCGTCAACAAGGCCGTCACGGCGCTCGTCGCCAAGACCGCCGGCTCGATCGAGGTCTCGGCCGACCGTGTCAAGGCCTCCGAGAACGCCGAGGCCAACGTCGCCAACTACGCCGCCTTCCTCCCCAAGGCCGTCGAGCTCGTGTGCTCGACGCTGCTGGCCGACGGCGTTCCGCTGCGTATCGCGCAAGTCGTGTCGCTGCTCGAGGACGCCGTGGCGCGCAATCCGCAGCCGTCGCCGCGCCCGAGCTCCTCCTCTCCCGACGGCTCGTTCACCACCGGCGATTCGAGCTCGAGCTCCTCGTCGCCTCGCGAGCGCCTGGTGTCCGGCTCGTCGGGCGAACACACCACCAGCGGCGGCGGAGGCGTCGAAGCCACCAACGTCGTCGCTGGCTACTTGTTCCTGCACATTGTAGTGCCGTCTCTCAGCTCGGCGGCCGCCAACGCCAAGCACGCCGAGGACCGCAAGAAGCTCACGCTACTGTGCCGCGTGCTGCAGCAGCTCGCGTCGGCGCCGTCCTTGCAGCAGCTCTCGGTCTCGGGCATGCGTGACGTGACGCTCGACCGCGTGCACCGCGACTGCTGGCTGCGCGTGCAGTCGTTCGCTTCCTCGGCGCTCGAGGCCCCGTCCGACGTCGGCAAGGCCGGCAGGGCCTCGTCGACCGGCTCGGCCGGCACCTCGTCCGTCCTCTCGCGCGTCTCCAAGGCTCTCACGCGCCGGCCCTCCAAGAAATCTGGCGCCGAGCTCTCCGAGGAGGACCGCAACCATATCCCGGCCAAGGTGCACGGCTCGGACTCGGTCTTCACGCTGTGGTCCTTCTGCGCCAACCACCGCACCAAGCTCGTCGATCTCCTCAGCGAGCTCGAGCCAATCGAGCGCATCGACGTGCAGGCTGCTGACCTCGCCGTGCTCCTCGATGACATTCTCTCGGTCGACTCGGACCCGCGCCCGGACTTTAAGGCGCGCGACTTGATCGCCAGCACGATGCGCAAGGTGCTCGCCAACAACATGTCGCTCCTGTGGCAGAGCGAGGCGCCTCTGAGCCTCGAGCGTGGCGTCTCTGCCTCGAGTCTCTCGTCCTCTGATACGCTCGATGACTGCAGCTCGCCCAAGGAGCGATCTCGCACGCCTGCAAACGACGACTACGGAGCCGACGACGAAGACGATCCTTCGATCGGCGACCGCCTGCCCTCCAACGACCGTAGTGCCTCCGACACCGTCAGCCAATGCGCCTCGTGGACGCCCGAGGAGCTGGCATCCAACTTGGTGCCGTTCATCGGCGAGGAGCAGGCCAAGCTCTTTGCGCAGCACCGCATCCAAGGCGTGGACTTTTGCTCGCTCTCGCGCGCTGACCTCTCGTACCTCGGCATCTCGCAACTCGGACTCTTCAAAGCCATCGAGCGTGCACAAGCTCAATGGCATAATCGACCACCGCTGCCGTGAAGTGCTCTCCTCCTTGTATCTCTCGGCGTTGTAATTATCCATCCAGTGTTTGTTTTTAACCGTTGTTGCTGTTGTTGTTGTTCTTGCTTTGGCATATTTACTGCTACTCCCTCGAGTGCCAATACTACATACCTATTTACCTACTTGACCAGATTGAAATCCGTATGAGCTCGTGGTGGAGTCCATTCGATAGCTTGATCGATTGGTTGGGGTCGGGGGTTGGGGCTGGATCCAGGAGGAGAGTGTTCCTGGTTCGTTACCACTCGTTCTCGCTCTCATTCGTTTGTTCGCTTGCTCTCGTGCACACGGCTCCCTCCCACCAAGTCGCCCTACGCTCCTCCTGCTTCTCGTCCTTCTTCGCCCCAATAGTGTGCCTAGCATGGAGCTCGAGGATGGCGAGTTGAACTCGGTTGCTAGTGTCGAGAGCGTGTCCGTAGAAGGCGGCGGTAGTGCTACCTCATCGCCCAGCGCCTCGCCGTCGTCGGTAGCTTCTCGGTCGGATAGCAACTTGAGTACCAAGCGCCAACGAAGCCCTTCGATGCGTGATGGCCACTCGAGCAAGAGGCACAAGAGTGATCATCGAGACCGTGACCGAGATCGCGATCGCGATCGAGACAGAGACAATGATCGAGACCGCTACAAAGAACGCAGCCGAGACCGAGATCGCGATCGAGATCGAAGAGATCGTGATCGTGACCGAGATCGAAGAGATCGTGACCGCGATCGTGATCGAGACCGAGAACGCGACCGAGAACGCGAGCGTTATCGTGATCGAGGTCGCGTAGCGCACAGCAACGGCTTCGATCGTGCCGAGCACCACCAGCGCAACAGCACTCCCGAGCTCCATCGATCTCCCGCTCCAGCATCGAGCGACGCACCAATCACCAACAGCAGCAGCACCGCCAACAACAACAACAACGCGCCCGGCACTACCAACAATCACAACCATCATAACACGAGTACCAAGGCCACTACCAACGACGATGACACCGACGAGTACCGCATGCTGGTCGAGAAGCAGCTGCAGGAGAAGCGCGAGGAGGAGCGTCTCGCTGAGGCCCGTGCTCGGCGTCTTGCGCTCATCTCCAAGCTGCGCGAAGAAGAGGCTCGACGCAAGGCCGCCGTCGATCAATCGAGCGATTCACAACCAGCCGAACCTGCTCAACCAAGTACGAATACCGACCAGTCGACGGCCACTGCTGCCGAGCTTGCTCCGGTACCAATGACGATCGTCGCTCCTGCGATGCCACAAGCGCCAGCAATCACTGCGGCTGCAGAGGTTGTGGTTGTTGAGGCTACTCCACCGCCGCCCTCACCAGCGACAACGACAGCACCACCTCCGACTCCCGTAGAGCCAACGCCTGGTAGCAGTAGCAGCGGCGGTGGCAGCGGCGGTAGCAACGGGCTTTCGCACATGGGAGCATCACAGGCACAGCCTCTCTCCTCTCTGCAATCAGCAGCGCCCGTTGCAGCAGCAGCAGCAGCCGCAGCAGCAGCTCCTCTCAAAAAGTCGCTCACCGCATCTACGCAACTTGACATGTTTGCCGACGACGACGACGACGATGATGGTGCCGTTGCTGTTGCCGCTGCCGCCGGTGCCGTTGCTGATGGTCATGGCCTTCTGCGCGCCAGTTCCTCGGCCTCGCAGGTACACGCTCTCGGTGCCTCGCGATCGGCACAAGTGCCATACCAATATTGCGGCCGCTGGCTGTGCCCCATTGCTGCACAGTTGAACCCCGACCAAGACTTGAGTCAACTGGTCGCCGACGACGATCGTGACGACGAGGAGGGCTATATCAGTACGTATCGCAGTCTTGCTTCTTGGCACTCGGTGTGAAACAGAAGCTCATCGATATCACTCTGCCACTACTACAGAGATTCGTGTTGGCGAATTGATCGAAGGTCGATATCGTGTCACAGGACGCCACGGAAAGGGCGTGTACAGCACGGTCGTACAGGCGTTCGATCTTCAGAACAAGAACGCCGAGGTCGCCATCAAGATCTCGCGCAACAACGACCTCATGTACGTGCTCCACACCTCCACAAACAACCTCATGACTCACTCACTCACTCACTCACTCGTGTACTGTACTGTTCAGGCGTCGCGCTGCATTGCAGGAGCGAGACTTCTTGCAGAAGCTCCACACGACCGAGGGCACCCGTCGCAACAACTACATCATCGAGCTGCTGCATTCGTTCGAGTGGAAGAACCACCTGTGTCTCGTGCTCGAGCCCATGTCGGTCGATCTGCGCGAGACCATCAAGCAGTGCGGAAAGAACATTGGTCTGCATCTGCCGGCCATCAAGGTCTTTGCTAAGCAACTGTTCCTCGCCTTGCGTCGCCTCAAGCAAATGTCGATCCTGCATGCAGATATCAAGCCGGACAACATTGTGGTGAACTCGCTCGACGATCCCAAGTACCTCAAGCTGTGCGACTTTGGCACTGCCATGCTACAGAAGGACGCTGAGATCACGCCACTCTTGGTGAGTCGTTTCTATCGTGCTCCCGAAATCAGTACGTCTCTCTCTCTCTCTCCCTCTCAAACCTCAAACGATGACTCACGCACATCACACAAACTAGTGTTGGGATTGCCGTACAACGAGGCCATCGATATGTGGTCTGTTGGTTGTACACTCGCCGAGCTCTGTACCGGAAAGATCCTCTTCCCAGGTAGGTTGCTTGCAGGCATATGCAGTCGCTTGTTCGATGCATCGCTAATTGACTGTGGATGTGGCTGTGAATGCATCGGTTAGGACGTGACAACACTGACATGCTGCGCTTGCACATGGAGATCTCGGGCAAGTTCCCGACCAAGATGTTGCGCAAAGGCAAGTTTGCACACGAGCACTTTACGGAGGACTTCAAGTTCAAGCAGCGCGAGTTCGATAGCTCGGACCGTGAGGTCGTCAAGGTGGTCTTGATGCCCGACCAGCCGAAGGATCTCGCTACCGTGCTGCTGCCACACAATGCCTCCAAGAAGCTCAACCCCTCCGCCGTACGCATCAACGCTACGCTTTCCAAGAGTCCACCAGCGAGCCCTAACGCCACGACTGCTTGCTGGCAACCTCAGATTGACCACATCTATCAGCTGCGCGACCTGCTGCTCAAGATCTTCATCCTCGATCCACGACGACGTATCACGGTCGAGGAGGCTCTCAAGCACCCGTTTGTCTCAAGGTAAGCGTTCGATACAGCGAATCTAACCCTCGTCGTCCTCGTTGCCCTTGTCGTCGTTGTCCTTGGCTTTAATGTACAATGCATACAATCGTTCCATCAATCAAGAGAGAGAAGAGAGAAGTGGGTATTATTGCGAGAGCGTTCCTGTTCTTCTCCTCAGTTGCTTCGTTGCTCGTTCGCGTGCGCGTGTCTGCTGTTGCTGCTGCTGTTGCTGCTCGACACGACGCGATCTCGCCACATCGAGGCAAGCTTGTCTTCAGGACTCGAGGGTTAGAGAAGTGGTGTCTGTGTCGGAGTGATCGAGTGGACTAGTAGAGATCATGGGCGACAACCATGCTCTTACCGTGGTCCGAGAGTCGCTGGTCAACGCACTGAATCAACTACACGCGGTACGTATCTCCTCACGAACACACAAGTCGAGTGTTTCTTCGAGGATGGTGGCTCACTACCGTATGGTGATCTTGGCCGCGGACGGTTGGGTGGTTCAGGGCAAGAGACAGGAGTATGACAAGATACTGCAGCTGCTCACGACCTCGATGGCGTCGCCTCAGACGCTGCCGATTTGGTTCACTGCCATGTCTCAAGTATGTGAGCATCTCTACGCGAATACTCAAGACGACATGCTTCGATACAGCCCTCTCGATATCGATATCGTCGAGTTCAAGCCTGATATCTCATATATGTGCGCGGGCGCGTGTGTTGTGCGCGGGTCTTGGTCTTCAGTGCACGTCATCGATCAACTCGCGAAGCAACGAGTTGGTCAACGTCATCTTCACCTACGACTACAGCGGCGACGACGAGGCACGTCTCGCGTACGAGAACCTACTGTGTAACATGATCTCGAGCAACTCGTCGCTGCTCGATAGGACGTTGGGCTATTTGGTGCGGTTGTTGCTACCGAACAAGAAGCAAGGTTCGGCAGTGTATACCTCATCGATCGATGATCGACACACATGGTCCTGATATCTCGAGTGTCGTGTTTGGCGAGCAGACGAACCATCAATCAACTACATGCGTACGGCTGAGATCGCTCCTGCCGTTCACCGTGCTCTCGCGCGTGTGCTCTCGGTCGCTCCGCTGGCTCCGACGGCATTGTTCGCTGTACGTCTCAAGCAAACGAACAAACGAGGAGCGACATCGAACGCATCTAACCATCAGGCATGCAATATAGATGCTTCGAGATGCCTACCCTCACAAGGTGCATCCACTCGAATCGCATCGCATCTTTCTCACGGCCTTGCTGCAGATCAGCCAGTACTGTCCACTGCTGCAAGATCGCATCATCGCCTTGATCGTCGATCGAATGATCCTCATCGACGTACGCGCACGCACACCTCCGTACGATCCTTACGAGCCACTGGCTCTGGCGTTAACGACAAGTGCGTGCAGGTGGAGATTCGCCTCGATGACCCCGACGAGAACGACCTCATCTTCAACGTCGAGTTGGATGCTGCTTCAGGAGGCGGCGGCGGTGGCGGCATCGATGGACGAGACGCCTCGGCTCACGCGGCCTTCAACGAGCAACAGGCCGATATGGTGAGCAAGCTCGACATGATGATGGGCCAGGCGTTTGCGTACCTCGACGAGTTGTGCCGCACGCCGACTCAGACGCAGGCCATGTTCCGCATTCTGCTCAAGGTCTTTGATCGTGCAGTGCTGCATACACATCGCAGCAAGTACACGCAGTTTCTGCTCTTCTACGTGTGCCACGTCGATATTTCGTTCGCCACGCAGTTCGTCGGCTATCTGATCAAGACTGGCATCGAGAGCACGCAGCACACCATCACGCGACAGGCGGCACTGGCGTACGCTGGCAGCTTCTTGGCGCGCGCCAAGTTCGTGGCGCCGCACGTCGTGCGCTCGATCGTCAAGGCCATGCTCGATTGGGCGTTGATGTACATTGAGCGCAATCCGATGCCGGCCAACTCGCTCGTACCTGCGACACCGCAGCAGCACGTCGTGTTCTACAGCGTGTGCCAGGCGGTCTTCTATACTGCGTGCTTCCGCTTCACCGATATTGTCGACTCGAGCAATCCCAACTCGCTTGCTCAACTCGGCCTCATTACCATCATCTCGTGTCCGCTCAATCCATTCAAGGTACGCCGCAGGTGATACCCACATCCTCACTGCTTCACTCGTCGTCTCACGCGCTGTGATGCCCCAACCACAGTTTTGCTCCAAGGTCGTTGTTCGCGAGTTCAAGCGCGTCGTTCTGCGAGGTGAGCAGCGCCTACCAGTCGAGGAGATTGTGCAGCGTAACAAGCGCATCTTTGCTCCGCCGCTCGCTGGCTCCGAGCAGCTCGATTCATTCTTCCCATTCGATCCGTTCCTGCTGAAAGACTCGTCGGCATTCATCTCACCGCTCTACAATCAATGGCAGTCGATGCGCGACGAAACCGAAGCCAGCGACGACGAAGAGAGCGACAGCGAGGGTGACGATGCCGAGGGCGAGGGCGATTCGGCGACCTACACGACCGACGAGGAGAGCGAGGCAGGCTCCTATGTGTACGTTGTCACCACACAAGAGAACGAGCACCACCACTTCTCACACGACCTTATGCTATCCACTGCAGTGCCTCATCTGCCGACCCAGAGGAAGGAATGCATCTTGAGGACCTGATGTCGCTAACGCCCGACGTCACGTATGACCTCGACTTCCATTTCTCCAATGCCCGCTAAACTACACCGGAAACAGAGGGAGAGTTGATTAGTCAGTGAGTAAGAGAGTGTATCACGGCAAGAACCAATCTACATAGCCCATCCATCATCGATCATCGATATCGATCTGCCCACACATACAGGAACACCAATGTCTGAATGATTGATTGATTGAATGCGCGTTACTGTTCTTACATTTGCTCGCTGCTCGCTCGCGTGCACATCGCTCTCTCGCTCTCTCGTCGGTCACTTGGACCACGCAAGATGGCATCCGAAGACACGGACGAGGTATCCACTGATACGATACACGACGAAGCTGAGGAACGACCGCTGTTCCACGAGCACGAGTACGTGTTCGCGTGCTTGAAGTCCATCGTGGCACAACGCAATGCTCCGTACACCGCCGTGCGCGTCACCGAGGATGCCCCGATCGCAGCGATCAAGCTGGCTCGCGGATCAGTCGATGGAGCAGGTGATAAGGAAGACGCCAACGAGCTCGTTGCTCGTGTGTGCATCATCGTACGTCGAGCATCGCCGTTGCGGGGGCCTCCTCGCACGCACTGACGACAGGCGATCGATCTACAGCTGGACAAGTACCAAGAGCAAGCACACCTCCTGGACCCACATTTGCGAGAGCTCGTGAGCTACTTGGCCGATTCATTGATGGATCGAACCAATGTGTTGGAGGCATCCGCCGCACACGAAGCTCGTGTGTTCCAGTTGCTGTACACGATCGCCAAAGTACGAGGCTATCGCATCTTAGGTGCGTCCTCGCCAGGCACCCACGATCACGCGAGCGATACATACAGCACGAGGGATTGACCACGCTTGCGCGTACCTCTCGCTCTCGTGAACCAGTCAAGTGCTTGCCAGTGTCAGTCGATTGGCTACGGTGGTTGATTGCACGAGTTCAAGCCCACCAGCCATTACCACATCGCGACGATGCTTCCGCTGAGGCAGCACCATCACTCTCGCAGCATTGGCAAAGCGACTATGTGATTCTGCTATGGCTATCGGTGGCAGTACTGGTGCCATTCCAACTGGCATCGTTCGGTTGCGACATTGTGCCACTGTTGCTCAAGCAATGTCAGAGCCGATACCTGGGTCATGCCGGACGACCTCGCGATGCAGCCGCCGTGCTGATTGCTCGATCGCTCTCACGGTATCTCGAACTCATCTCGGCGCATCATCAATCGATCGCTGGCTGACAACGACCCACGCGTCTAGACCCGATACCGAGAATTCCAGCGAGCTCCTCAGTATCATTACGACCATTCGTGCGTGTCTGCAAGGCGAGGCGATCGTGTCTGACACGGCAGTGGATGCAACCACACCACACGGTGGATTCTATCTGTCTCTTGGCTATCTGGCATCGCTTGGAGCGTTGCTGCAACTCGGACGGGCACCACTGATGCGCCAACTGCTGCTGGAGCACCACCTCGTCGAGCTCGTAATCTCGTACAAGGCGAACGAGAGTTCGCAGCGGAGCAGTGTCGCTCGCCGATTGTGCCTCAAGGTCCTTGGCCGAGCGGCATCGGTGTTGGTGCAGACGACTTGGAATGCGCCTCAAGCGTCGGAATCCGACATGGCAGCAGCAGCTCGAGCATCCCAATTGATCGAGGGAGTGATCGACGAGCTGTTGCAGAGCGTGAGTGATCGGTATGAGCTCTGACGTGCGAGTTGTACGTCGGCAACGACGATCTCACGCTCTGCTGCTACTGCTACTGCTGCTGCCAGTGACACTGCTGTTCGTTGGATGGCTGCCAAGTCATTGGCACGCATCTCGGTCAATCTGCCACAACAATTGACAGCTCAGGTATGAAATACGAGTCGTACATTCAACCCAGCGAGTATCGTGCGCTGATGCTGCGAGTGCTATCAAGATCATCGAATCCTTGCTCGAGTTCGTGACCCCGAAGCACGACGATTCCGGCTGGCACGGGTATGGCACCATCCCTGTGAATGAAGTTGCACCGGCACCTACTCATCGCTGCATCGAATCCAAGAGCGTGTCTGTGCATTGGCGAAATTGCCCGTCGAGGGTTGATTCAAGACACGGAGCAGATCTCGCGCGTCATACAAGCCGTACTCAAGGTATCGATGCTGGCATATATGTTCGCGTGTTACTGGGACTGTTCTCACGTCGTGACTCGCTGCGGAATCAACAGGCACTGTATTATGACCAACGCAAGGGCCGCAACAGCATCGGCACTCATGTGCGCGACAGTGCCTGCTTCTGTATCTGGGCCATGGCCCGTGCCTACTCGTATCAATCCCACGTATGAGCGCGGAGCAGCCCGATGATCTCGCTGCATTCTTCTTCTTCTTCTGACTCGCGAGTCGATTGTGCAGGTATTGCAGCCGTACATTGATTCGCTTGCGGCACCGCTCTTGGTGATAGCAGCATTGGATCGCGAGAACAACTGCCGTCGAGCTGCCGCAGCCGCGTTCCAGGAGATTGTAGGCCGCCACGTACGGAGTGCACAGCTTGATGTCGTTCTGCACGAGCACGCACTCACGCTGGTGGTGGTGGCACATGAGTAGCGCACCGTCAAGTACGGCATCGAGCTGATGGCAGTCGTGGACTACTACAAGCTTGCGAATCGTACCAAGTCGTTCACACACACGGCACCGCACATTGCGAGATTGGACGCACTCTACCGCGACCACATTGTCGCTCGGTTGCTCGAGCACTCGGTGTTGCATTGGGACCAGTCGATTCGACTCCTGGCTGCCGAGTCATTGGGCCAAATGAGCTGCAGCGATGTGGCTTTCGCCAAGCAAGCGGTCGAGTCGGTGATGCCTCGTCTCATTGAGCGAGCGCTCACGACTCGCGATACCAATGAGCGGCATGGCGTGCTCCTCGCGCTGGCGCAGATGGTGCGAGGCCTCCAGACCTGTGCACAGGAGGTGGATCCTTCCTGTGCGCCATCGAACGAGCTGCAAAGGGTACGAACGCGACCATGGCATCGTGATGTCGGCGCGAGAGCCTCTCGCTAATGCAAGAGGGCAGCGCGTTTGTGGTCTTGTGATCGAGCTCGACGATTCCAGGTTGCTTGGCGGTCGCGGCACCGAGTTGCTTCGTTCGGCATGCTCAAAGTTGGTTCGGGCCTTTGCCGAGGCGAAATACGAGCTGCCTCCGACCATGGCTCAGACCCAAGCACTGTCGCGATTGGCTGGAGCTTCTGATACAACCAAGGCACGCACGGCTCGCTCGATCTCACTCGATCTCATTCGTCTAACGAGTCCGATCTCCTGGGGCACGAGTAGGAGCGCGTAATGCGCAACACCAAGATGCTCCTACAAAACTGGCTCACCGAGCACATTGTGCATACGAGCGCCGACGTTCAAAGCGCTGCCATCGCGGCCTTGCGGTCATTCTCGGCCACGTACTACGTCGTGTCCGAGAAGACCAAGCCAGCCATCAACAAAATACTCGACAGGTACCTCGGTGGCGCGCGCCGTGATCGGTTACCTTGCGCCCGGCGAGGCTATTGCCTCGGATTGTCGTCGTTCCCGCGCGTGGTGCTCGAGATGCGACCGGACGAGATCTTTGAGGCACTGTGCCAGGCAGCCGAGGCTTCGAGTGAGCCGGACACCGAAACGAGGCAGTTTGCTGTGCGAGCACTCGCCGAGTTTGCCGAACGCACAGAAGCACTGACACAGGTCCGCCGAGCGGCTCTAACTGTGCCACGCAAGCAAACTGACATACTGGCACGGTTCGACAGGCGCTATTGGATGGCATTGCGCTCACTCGGCTCTCGCGCACCTTCGATATTCTCCTCGAAAGCCTCAGGGACTACTCGCTTGACGAACGTGGCGATGTCGGGTCGTGGGTTCGCCGCGAGGCCATGCACTCGATCGAGCGCCTGGTGCAAGGTCTTGCGTCACGAGGCTCAAGCCACACGGCGTTGTTCACACGGCGTCGAGCGAACTCGATGCTGGGCCTCGTGGTGAAGCAAGCAGTCGAGCAGATCGATTCGGTGCGCTCGGTTGCGGTTCAGTGCCTCGCGACCCTGTTGCAGGACCAACACTGCGCGATGATCGGCTTCGGCGCTGGCGTTCGCGGCATTCGACAAGAGATTCTGGGCGGAGCTCAAGCAAGCGACTCTGCCGTCGCAGCGACCCAGACCCGGCACGAGGGCTACGAGTCCTTTCCGGCCATGGCACGGTGGCTGGAGTTCGAGCCGATTCGTGTCGAAGTGCTTCAAGGCTTCGCGCTCAGCATCGGTAGCGCAACGCACTCCATCTCTCAGCAAGCGTCGAGCGCCCTCTGCCGCTGGCTGCTGGAGCGGGGCAGCGTTAGCGATGCACTTGGCCGTGGCTTCCTGCTCGACCTGCTGCACTTGTGTGCCGATGACACGCAGCTACTTGGCCACGCGAGAGTACACGTGGGCCTCCTACGCACCTTGGTGCTGATTCTCACTGACGCGAGCTCGAGCGATCTCGTGGTGCCGCGGCTGTTCCCCAATCGCGAGCGGTGGCTTTCGACTTGTGCGGTGGCCGTGAAGGCCTCGCGATGTTCGAGCGATATCCCGCGGCTAATGGCCTCGATCGACTTGAGCAGCGCCATTCTGATTCGCCAGCCGAATGCAAGAGATGTCATGGAGATGCTGGCGCCAGCCATCCACTCGCTTCTGTGCCATTCCTTCCCGCTGGTACGCAGAGCTTGGGCAGTCAGGGTGGGCTCGGTGGCATCCACTCATCCCACCCCGATTGCCGACACGTAGGTCCGACGCGAGACTGCAAGCCGGATAGCTGCTGCTATCTCGCACCAACCACCGACACAAGAGCTCCTCACACAGACACCCTGGGATACACTGGAGTCACACATCGAGCTTGAGCAAGCAGCATCACTCGTGAGCAATGGTCTCCTCGACGCAACCAAGGCTCCCTCCTAAGATATCCCGGAAGCTCGTTCCCCGAGATACAAATGAACGAGTGCATAGGGTAGCGCACGCTAATGGCACAGACGATGAAGATGAGATTCCCCATCGATCGTTCCGGGTTGGTAGTTATGATAGATGCATAATTATGGAGAGAGGCAGGGAGGGTGGACACGTCGGTGCGCCTCTTTCCTCAGTAGCGAGTAGGGGAGATCGAGCTTGTTGCTTCTCCTCTCGCTCGCGCTCACACCAGCCGACCTCGACCTCGACCTCGACCTCGACCTCGACGTCACACCAACCGAATACACCCATACACACACACTGTAGCCACACTCTATTCAATACCCACGATGGCGAGCCTCTCGTTTGATACCGAGCACTCGGAGATGATCGTTCGTGTCGTTCTTCATCTGCTCACGAGCGAGCGAGCGAGCGAGCGATCTCGCCAGTACTAATATGAGCCTCGTTGTCGTTGTTGTCGTTGTCGTTGTACTGGATGTTTGGATGGGATTATGATATCTCCATACACACACACAGCATGATGCGCAACCTGATTTCTACGGCAAGCGTCTTGCCACGGCATCGTCCGATCGCACGATCAAGATCTGGAACAATATCGGTGAGCGGCCCGAGCAAGCGGCCGAGCTGCGCGGGTACGATCGCTCGATCCATACCATACCATATCGCATCGCAACGCATCGATCTTGTGGTATCATTCATGAGGCGGCTGATCATCGAACGTACGCTTGTGTTCATACAGCCACGAGGGACCCGTGTGGCAAGTATCGTGGGCTCATCCGCGATTCGGCTCGTTGCTCGCGTCGTGCTCGTATGATCGCAAGGTCATCATCTGGCGCGAGGTCAACGCCAACGAGTGGGCACAGATCTTCGTCTTCACAGGCCACTTGCTTTCGGGTTCGTGCGCGCGATCCTTTGCGTGTGAAGAGCACCACGAGTGAGTGCGTGAGTGAGTGAGTGACTGATTGCGATGTACGTGTGTGTTGTAGTGAACTCGGTCGCGTGGGCGCCGCAGGAGTTTGGACCGGTGCTTGCGTGTGGCTCATCCGATGGCTCGATCTCGATTCTCTCTGCGGAAGGAGGTGCGGCGATACACGCGCGAGACAACGCTCGACCAAACACACGAGCAAACACGCGTTGCTTATCGATATCGATCGGTTGAACGATCGTAGATACGTGGAGTGCCGATACATTTGCCGCGCACACGCCTGGCGTCAATGCCGTCTCGTGGTCGGTGGTGTACACCGCGTCGGCGCCGCAGTTCCGTCTCGCCTCGGGTGGCAGCGATAACCTCGTCAAGATCTGGAAGTACGTATCGTGTGTGCAAGCCACGCAGCCAACGACTGACTCGTTCGTTCGTTCGTTCGTTGCAGGATCGCCAAGTCGCGACACGAGCTCGAGAGCACGCTCGACTCGCACAAGGCATGGGTGCGCGATGTAGCATGGGCCTCGAACATTGGTCTGCCATACTACACGCTCGCGAGCTGCGACCAAGAGGGCGCGGTCACCATCTGGTCGCAGGAGCAGCCCGGCGGCGAGTGGCAGAAGAAGTCGCTGCCGAGCAGCGGCGGTGCTGCGTGGCGCGTCAGCTGGTCGATCACGGGCAACGTGCTCGCCGTCACGAGCGGCGACAACCGAGTGTCACTCTGGAAGCAAGCGCTCGATCAAGGTCGCGAGTGGAAGCTTCTGTCGCAGATGGACGAAGAGGGAGCGCTGGCGTACGCTCACTCGTAAGCTCGAGCCCGAGCTGCACGCTGGCGAGCACCGCCCTCGTTCGCCTTCGACATCCATCCATCTCCGTCCATCCATCTATCTATCCATCAGCCAACCAACCTCTAGCGAATATGAGCCTTTTTGCCCCAGTCTGCCACATCGACCGTGCTCGCTCTCTCTCTCCCTCTCTTTGTTGTCCAAGTTTATACATTGCATGTTGGCGCCAAGGCCAAGCCATCCGGATCGAATAACACCACCACCAAGCGACTACACGTCATCGTCATCGTCATCTGGCTCGAGATCCATTCCTATCCATCTAACTACCATCACCTTGCTATTCGTTCTTCTATCCTTGCGCCAATCAGAAACTAGTGAGCGTGTACACAGCAATGTCAAGAAAGCACCATCATCAATCAATCAAGCTCGGCTTGCATCCGGGGGCTGGCGGCGGCCCTACTACACTTGCAACGCAACGTTCTCGCAAATCTGCTTGATGTTGGCCTGGAGATGCGTCTGGCCGAGCGCCTGAGCCTGGTGCAGCGTCTGCAGCCACGAACGCGTCTCGCCCTCGGTATCGCCCTTGAGAGCGCAGGCTTTGCGTCGCGGGTGCGAGATCAGCACCATCGAGTCCTTGTCGCCGCTGAGCTTCACCGGCACGACGCCGAGCAGGTTGATGACGCCGATCGGCTGCGTGTCGGACTTGACGGCGTAGTAGTACAGCGCCGGGAACTGCAGCGAGAACCAGTACGACACCCATTCGCCGTCGCAGCGAAGGTACAGGTAGCCGTCCTTCTTGATAGCATCGGGGCTCGAGATTCCGAGCGACACGAGCTTCGACGACCTGATGGTGATGCGCCGCATCGCCGATGCGATTCGTCGTCAGCATGTCGTGATCGAACGAACACCACACAGCCGCTCGACGACGTACCAGTCCTTTTGGTGCTGCTCGACCAAGCTGTACTGCTCCTGCGAGAGGCCAGCGTCGTGTTGCGCACGGCTCAGCTTTTCTCGTTCACGCTGCAGGCGCTTCTCACGCTCGAGTTGCGAGACGTTGTCTCCTGGCTTCGGCTCACACTGTATGTAGTGGCGACGATGGCAATCGCAGAGCAGTTAGCAACCGACAGATTGGCCAATCGAGTGGGAGTGCGTGGGTGGTGTACTGACCAAAAGCGACTCGTAGTAGCCATCCTCGGCCGACAGCACATCGGCTTCGTTCCACATTGCTTGAATGAACGGCACCTGCTGCAAGCAGTACGGCGTGGCCTTGGCCATCTCGAGTTGATCGATGCAAGCGCTGATCTGTGTTCGATAGACACGCGTGGCCATCTCAGCATTGTTCGGCAGCAAACGGCAAGGAGAGCTTGCGATATGGCACTCGCAGTGGCGCGTACCATCGTGAGCTTGGTGACATTGATCAAGTCCGGATTGTTCTTGAGTCGGTCGGGATTGCCGTCACCGATGAAGGTCAAGTCCTTCAGCAGCGTGCCGAGATGCAACAGGTACGGCGGTTGAGCCATACGCAAGGCCTCTCGATAGTTCTTGCGGTTGCCGTCGTTGGCTTCGAGCTGCTTCATTCGCTCCCACACTTGCTTGTGCTTTGGCGAGATCATCTACACCAGCCAACCCAGGAAGAGTAATGTCGCGTTGTGAGCGAGAGATCGCACGAGCGATCGAGATTCCAGCAGCAGATATCGACCGACACCTACCTCCCAGGTTTGCTTGAGACGATAGACGGGCGTCGCAGTCAAGCCACTGTACACCTCACTGACGCCATTAAAGTTGTTGAGGTCCAGCAGGTTCTCGGCGAGCTCGATGAACGACTGCAGCGCATCAGCGCGTCGCTTCTTGTCGGCCACCTGCACGATGGTCGAGGAGATGATCTGGTTGATGTGGTTGAAGTGGTCGATGAAGCGCGTGATGTTGGGTGCGTTCTTGTGGCGGTCCTGGCCGGTCCATTGTTGGCGCAGGCACTCGGATGGCGGTATCGCCACAAGGAGCGCACGCTCCATGAGCGTCAACTGGCGAGCGAGCTCGCGCGGATGAATGTCGAGCAAGGTGCGCTTGCCGATAAAGTCCGACGGCACGATCGGCTTGGGTGGCGGGCTGTTGAACACCATCACTGGTGCCGTGGCATTGCCATCCCACTGAACGTACACTCATGAGTCGTCAGTTCAGGTGAGAGTGAGAGAGTGAGAGAGTGAGAGAGAAAAGAGGGAAGCCATTCATACGATGCGTTCGAGAGCTTGTTTGAGTGGTGTAATCACTGGTTCGAGGGTCGAGATGATGGGGCTATTGGCCACGAGTGCCAGGAAGGTCGAGAGCTGCTTGCGAAGCGCAACGTCGGTAAAGTCCTCAGGATGGAACTCGGCCCACTTGGCAATGATCAAGAAGACTCTGCACGAATAGCAAGGCATTAGAGAATGCGCGAGAAGAGCCGAGAGTGCGACGTACTTTTGCTGCACTTGCTTCTGGTACTTGCGAAACTCTGACACCTTGGATGGGTCCTCGGGCTCCGGGATGTTGAATCTGTTCACAGGACAGAGAGAGAGAGAGAGAGAGAGAGACAGAGAGAGCATTAGGCTGGAGACACGCGAGACTCGCGAGAGATGAGACGTACCGCAACAGCAGCAGATCGAGCAGCTCCTTGGGCGACATGAAGACCTTGTAGGTCATCAAGATTGTGTTCACGAGCTATAAAGCATTCGATTGTATCATGAGATAACGTCACGCACAAATGCATCGAGCGAGAGACTGTCACTCGACCACCGAAACGAACCTTGCTGTCCAACTGCGCGGCAGTGATGCGCTGAACGATCTTCTCCACCGTCGCACCGAGTATCACCTCCTGAGATGAACCGTCCTCGGCAGTCTCGTCTATGATGATCAAGAGCGTGAGAGAATGTTGGGAGCGTGAGAGCTCGCGCATGGCTTGCGTACGTTTCAGCGAGATATTCAGATGGCAATCAGGCTCATCGAGCAATCGAGCACGCGAGTCCGGTCGCTTTCGAAGCGCATTTCGAAGCACAATCTGTTTTGCCCGCAAAGGACACGATATCACACCTATCAGCGAATGTAATGCTGGAGATGGAGGTGGAGCTCGTCGTACGAGCAGCTTGGTAGTCGATGAGCGATCTAGGTTCGATGGCAGATCTGCAAACACGTTGTCCTTGCCCTGTGCATTCGGTACACGGTCACAATCGAGGCACTGCAATTTCGCGATGGCAGCCAAGCCAGCCACTCGAGCATCATCATCGTACCGCAATGTCGAGAGACACAAGCGACGTGCTCCAGCCGAGTCCAAGAGGAATCGGCGACGCGATTTGATTGTAGGCAAACGAGGCCTCTCGCAAGCGCGTGAGTCGCGTGATCTGCTCGGGAATCGCCGTCAAGCGATTGTGCGCGACGTCGAGTCGCTCGAGCTCCACCAAGCGACCGACCTTGGGACTCAGTTGTTCGAGTCCGACCGATTTCAACGTCAAATGACGCAGAGTCGTGATGGTGAAGAGGTTGTCGGGCGGCGCGAGTGACAGCGGGTTGTTGGAGAGATACAACGCCGTCAGTTGCAGCTCGCCGATCTCGGGTGGAATCAATTGAATGTGGTTGTCGCTGAGGTCCAACTAGATGGAAGGCACACACACACACACGCACACATACACACGTCGGTACGTGGTCAATGCTGTACGAGTGCCGCAGAATGCTTGGCGTTGCGTCGAGCGTACGATGCGCAGTGTCGGCATGTTAGCGATGGCCAGCGGGATCTCTCTCAGCAGATTGTCTTGGAGATCGAGCCATTCGAGTTGCGGCAACTGTGTGGAGTCGTTCGACAAGTATAAGGATGCAAGGGCGATTGGTTTCGATTGAGTGAATGAGTGAGGTGTGGAGGACGTACGCGAAGCACGACCAACGGGAAGGTCTCGAACGAGTTGCTCGTAAGGAACAGGTCCTGTAGACCCACGAGTTGTGCCAACGATTGGGGCAGTTGTCTACGCACAACGCACACTCGATGAGTACACCGAATACTACACATCAATGGTGCTTGTGTGGATAGATACCGAAGATCGTTGCCCGTAAGATCGAGGCGACGCAAGGCCGATAGATCAGCGATCGACAGCGGGATCGACGAGAGTAGGTTGTCCTTGAGTATCAACGAGTGGACGTTCTGACGAAGACCCCATACGATCGATGGGATGTCGGTCAGCTTCTCGTGTTCGAGATCGAGCTTGCCTACGAGGTCACAGCCAGAGAGAGAGCGAGAGTGAGTGCGTGATACTCGCGGCTGAGTATGACGCGCCGTACCGAGCTGGTCACGATGGGCGAGCCAGTTGTTCATGTTGCGTGCCACGAGCTTCTTGTACTTGTCGAGGTCGTCCATCCTTCAAGACGTGAAGCGACCGGGGAGGCGGAGGTGAGTCTCACGCAGTGTCGAGCGAGCGAGCCACAACGTACTTGGAGTCATCGATCACGAGCTGGAGAGCCTCGACGATGTCCGTGAACCATGCTGGACGACGTTGCATACGGCCGACTTCTCCATGGTCATCCATGTTGAAGGGTGTACGGCGGCAGCGGCAGCGGTACGGTGCGGCTCAGGCGGCGGAGGTCGACGTGCGGCTCACGCAGCGAGCGACGCGGCAGGAGCGAGGGAACGAAGCGAATGGACGGAAGAGCCAGAGCGCCACTCGCTCACTGCCGAACTCGATCTCTGTTGGGTGGGGAATAATGATAGGGTGCTTTATGGTTGGTTGGTTGTTAGGTGGGGGCTACGGGCTGTATGGTAGAGAGGAGCAGTGTAGGTGGTGGTGGTGGTGGCGGTGGTGCCATCGAGAAGGCCGGCGATAGGATTGGAGAGGGGGTTAGATGGATTGCGGCTATCAGGCGAGAGTGCGTGAGTGCGTGCGTGCGTGTGCTTGGTAGAGAAGGAGAGCGACATTCTCTCAGTTGCTTCTGTGCGGGACTAGCTGGCTGGCTGGCTGGCTGGCTACGGGTCCTCGCGTCTCGGTCGAGCGTTGTTACGCGACGTACTCGGGGATGTACATCTGCTTCCTGATCCAGGTGCGCAGATCGCCCTCCGGGAAGGGCGTCTGTGCCACGCCCTCCTGGTGAGCGACCTCGAACACGGCGGCAGCGATGTTGGTCGAGATGTCGCGGATGCGCGAGATGTTGGGGTAGATGCGGCCGTCGGCGATCTCATCCTCGGACACAAAGTCGGCGAGCACCATGGCGGCGCGGAGCACCATGCGGTCGGTGACCTTGGAGGCTTGGCTCAACCACACGCCGAAGCCGAGACCCTGTGACGACATGGCGCGACGACGATAAGTATGATGACGCGGCAGACAACGACAACGACAACGAGTGGGCACAGACTGGGAGCGCGCGCCATACCGGGAAGATGAACATGTTGTTGCCTTGGCCCGGCACGAAGGTCTTGCCCTTGTACTTGACGGGCGCAAACGGCGAGCCGGACGCGAAGATGGCCTTGCCGTCGGTCCACTGGTAGGCCTGCTCGGCGGTGCACTCGGCGGCACTGGTCGGGTTCGAGAGCGCAAAGATGATGGGCTTGGTGGTGTGCTTCTGGAACTCGTCGATCACCTCCTTGCTGAAGGCGCCGCCCTGGCCCGAGAGGCCGATCAGGATGTTGGGCTTGACGTCGGCGATGATCTCGGTCAGGGTGCCGAGCTGCTTGGGAGCGTCCTTGCGCGCGAAGCGCACTTTGTGCGACTCGAGGCGATCGCCGCGGTTGTCGGTCACCAAGCCCCTGCTGTCGACGAACCAGAAGTGCTTGCGTGCCTCCTCGACGTCCCAGCCGTTCTCGACGAAGAGACTCACGATCTGGTCGGCGACACCGACGCCAGCGCTGCCGGCGCCGTGGAAGACGGCGCGCACGTCCTTGAGCTCGAGGCCGGCGACCTTGAGGCAGTTGATGAAGCCGCTCGTGACGACGGCGCCCGTGCCTTGGATGTCGTCGTTGAAGATGCGGTAGCGATCGCGGTAGCGCGCCAGCAGACCGAACGCGTGCTCGTTCGAAAAGTCCTCGAACTGCATCAACACTCCAGGCTGCGCAGCAAATGCGTCAGGTCGAGCAATGGCAACGAACAACGACCACGACAACTACAACAACAAGCGCAAGCACGTACCCACTTGTCGAAGATGGCGGCCGTGAACTCGTCGACCAACCTGAGGTAGCGCTCCTCGTCGACGCGCGGGTGGCGCATGCCGAGGTAGTGCGGCGCATCACGCAGCTCGGTGCGGTTGGTGCCGAGGTCGAGCGTGATGGGCAACGTGCCACACGGATGGAATCCAGCGCCAGCGACGTAGAGCGAGAGCTTGCCGATAGGAATGCCCATGCCATTGGCTCCGAGGTCACTGGCAGCATACATTCGTCATGAACACGGTGGACATGTGTATGAGAGTGAGCGTGAGCGAGTGCCAGCTCGTACCCGAGACCAAGGATGCGCGAGCCGTCGGTGACGACGATAATGTTGACCGTGTCATGAATCCAGTTGTCCAAGATACGACGAATGTGGCCGCGGTCTTGGTAGCTGATGTACATGCCCTGCGTGGCTCGGAAGTTGCTGCCAAACTGCGGGCGCCATTGTCTCGGTGAGTGTGAGTCACATATGGAGCGAAGCGATGGCGCTTACAGCGAGATGGCGCCGAGTGTCGTCGAGCGTCGCAGATGATCCACGACGTGCGTACCTTTTGGCAGGCCTCGCCGACGGTGGGCGTGTAGACGATGGGCATCACCTCCTCGAGATTGTCGAGCAGCAGGCGATAGAACAAGGTCTCGTTGCGGCACTGCAGCGACTGCAAGAAGATGTACTTTTCGATGTTGGTCTCGAACGAACTGCGCGAGAGTAGTGTGTGTGTGTGCCACAGGAGCGTGTCAGCGCGAGCAGCGCGACTCGAGATCTCGACAGGAGGAAGATGGCGTACCGGAACTGAAACAGAGCTCGTGGCACCTGCTCCTCCAAGGTCTCGATGCGCGGTGGCAAGATGCCACGCAGACCGAAGCGCTCCTGTTGGCGCGCACGCGAGTCACGTTAATTAACGCCATAGAGAGCGAGAGAGCGAGAGGGCTCGCAAAGAGTGGGTATACATACGCGCTCCTCGAGCGAGAAGGCCGTGCTCTTGTTGTACGACGCTTGCGCCACGATACCGCTCGGGCGCTCGCGGAAGTTGGCAGGGTCATGCATCTGGGGATTCTGCATTGTGCGTGAGATAGGCAGGGCGAATGAAGGTATGAATGGAGGTGCGATGAGCGCGTCAATCAACTCGAGACGGCAATGACAACGACGAACGACAGACAACAAGACGCGCCGAGACGACAACGAACGAACAAGCGAGTGGATGGCGCTGTGGTTGTGTCGAGTGGTTGAGCTGCGTGAGCGTGAGTGTGAGTGTGTCACGAGGCTCTCTGTCTCTCTCTGTGTCTCTCTCCTTCGGCGGCCGGTTGGCGTAACTCCGCAGGAAAATAGAGAAAAAATGCGCCATAAATCGGCCGGCCTTGCGGGCTTGCGAGTGCTGCTTGGCTGACGTGCGCGATGGAACGCAAACACAAACACAAACAAACACATAGAACGACAGGTAGATGCGGGTGTATGTGTGGGAGAGGGAGTGCAGCGGTGGGTAGCTCCACGACCATCGAGGCAGCCGATCGCACAAGGAATGGCAGCTCTCCGACACCAACATCCCCATCAACGACGTACGTTGTCAATCTTCTGGCGCATGGCGAGCACTGGCGACGAGCGCGAGAAGCCCACGACTGACGTGGGAGAGAGTCCACGCGAGCGCAAGGCGCTCGTTGCGCGTTGAGCGGTCGAGGCTCGGCACAGAGCTAGCGGCGCGCATCACACGGCAATGTGCACCATCGATGAGGAGCTTGCACCGAGAGCGAGACGAAGCCGCGAACGATTTCGATGCCGATGGCACATGCGTACCTCGAAGTGGCGTAGAGAACATGGCGGTGGATGCAGCAGGAGTAGTGAGGATGGTCGCGGTTCGAGTATCGACGCGATAGAACGAATGCGAGATTCGCGACGCAGAGTGGTTGATAGAAGAGCTTCGATTGATCGATTGATTGAAGGATTGAACCACCCAACAATAATAGCAGCAGCAGATATAACAACAACAACGACCAATCCGCGCGATTGAGTGATTGATTGAACGAGTGAGAAGGCTCAAACCAGGCAGCACTCGCAACGACAACGACAACAACGACAACGACGACAATGCAGCAGCAACGATTGGAGACTCGTTGTGTTGCCGCTCGGTTGGTACTGTGTCGCCGAGCTCGACGGCAACCTTACACGACACCGAAACACCGAAACACCGAAACACCGAAACACTGCGCGCGCTCGCTCCTTTTTGCTCTTCTCTCTCTTCTCTCAGTGCTGCCTCTCTCTCGCGTTGCTTCCTGCTTCAATCAGTAGCGGCTCTCTCTCGTTCCCTTCGCTCCCACGCGCACGCACGCTCCTCTCTCCTGCTCGAGGTGCAAGCTCCCTTGCGCTCTCCCTCTCTCCCTTCCTCTCTTCTCCTCTCTTCTCTCTCTCGTGCTCGTGTGTTCGCTTGGCCGCCGAAGATGACCGTCGCAACGTACACCCGTGCCGATGTCGCCAAGCACGACAAGTACGACGATGCTTGGATCATCATCGATAACGGTGTCTACGACATCTCCAAGTGGATCGACAAGCATCCTGGCGGCAAGGTGCTGCTGTACTACCGCGGCCAGGACGCCACCGAGCCCGTGTACGCCTTCCATCCCGACATGGAGAAGACGCGCCGCTACATGAAGGCCACCTACATTGGTGAGCTCGCCGACCCGGCCGTCAAGCCCATCGTCGCCGACTTCCGCAAGCTGCGCGAAGAGGTATGCGCTCGCGACGCCCGCGAACCATCCACTCCCCCAATCGACACCACCACTACCACTATCACCACCACTACCACCAGCACCACCATTAGCACCAGCAGCATGTGTGCTTGGTGCTTGGATTTCAATGTTATGTGGAAGGACTCGTGGTCGTGGGTGTGCGCACGTGCGCTCGGCGAGGAGGAGGAGCCTGAACTCACTCACTCACTCGCTACTGCTTGGCTCGACGCAGCTCCGTACCGAGGGCTACTTCAAGCCGCGCTACTACTTTTACATCCTCCATCTGCTGTCGATCTTCATGTTCGAGTACATTGCGTACCTTGCGGTCGCCAACGTACGTGCTTCTCGCTTCCTCTCTTGCCTTCGCTCGCTCTCGCCCTCGGCGCTGGCCGTGTTTTTACATTTCTCACTCGGACAACGCGCGTAGTATGGCTCGATGCTTGCGGCTGCGGTGTTCCTCGCCATCGCCCAGATCCAGGCCGGCTGGCTGCAGCATGATCTGGGCCACTGTGCCGTCTTCAAGTCGGCCTTCTGGAACCAAGCGGCGCACTACTTCTTGATCAGCCACCTCAAGGGCGCCAGCTCCTGGTGGTGGAAGTCCAAGCACAACCGCCACCATGCCAAGACCAACATTGTACGCTGTCATTCGCGGTGCGAGCACTCGCGTCGGACTCCCGCTCACCAATGTTTGTTGTTCACCTGCAGGTGACGCGTGACCCCGACATGCACATCGAGCCGTTCTTCTCGTTCAGCGAGAACATGGCCAAGACGCGCTACTCGTACGTGGGCCCTCGTGCGACCAGATCGACGCTGCTTGACGCGCGCTTGCGCTTGCTCACTCGACGCCCGACCGTACGACAGGAAATACGTTCCGTTCCTCGAGCACCAGCACCGCTACTGGTTCGTCCTGGGCCCGCCGATGGTGACCACCTTCTTGTTCGTCATCCAGAACATGGTCTACATGGCTGAGTTCGGCAAGTGGGTCGACATGGCCGCCACGCTCACTTTCTTCGTCAAGTTCGAGCTGCTCTTCCACAACCACCTCACCACCGGCCAGGTGATCGGCCTCTACTTTATGATGCGCTTCATCGAGAGCCACTGGTTCACGTGGGTCACCTCCATGAACGTACGTCTCTCTCTCTCTCGCTCTCCCTCCCTCTCTCTCTCTCTCTCTCTCTCTCTCTCTCTCACTCTTCGGTTCACTGACCGACCGACCCAACCAAACAATGCACAGCATCTGCCGCGCCCGATCCTCGAGGACTCCGAGATCGATTGGCTCAAGCTGCAGGTCGACGCCACGCAGAACATTGACGGCGGCTTCTTCAACAACTGGTTCACTGGCCATCTGAACTACCAAGTCGAGCACCATCTCTTCCCCACCATGCCGCGCCACCGCTATCCCGAGGTCGCCGCTCGCGTTCGTGCCCTCTGCGAGCGCAACGGCCTCAAGTACCGCGTGCGCGGCCTGTGGCAATCGTTCGTCGATGTCGTCGACCAGCTCGGTGTCATCGCCGTCGTCTACAAGGAGGAGAAGCAAAAGCGCAAGCTGGCGCGTGCCCAGCGTGCCGCCGGCGCCTCGCCTGACAAGCCTGCTGTGGCTATCAAGCAACAGTAAGCCCTCCTCCCTCTCGCTCCCGCTCATTTCGTGCATCCACGAGCACACGCACCTGTGTGTGTCACTACACCCTCCCAACCAACACTCTCTCTCTCTCTCTCTCTCTATCCTATCTATTCCATCTATCCTTGATACTTGTTCTACTTCCCCCTCTCGTCACTCGTGATAGACCTCTCTTCCTAGGATTATTTGATTGTCCTTCGAATTTATTTCGCTCGCCTGCGGGCATCGGCTCTCTTCTGCTTGCTCCCTCTTCACTTCTCGAATGAAACTCAAATTGGTTACGACACGTTGCCGCTCGACAGCCGCTCGCACACTCGCTTGGTTATCTCACCAATCGTGCTCGCCGCTCACCTACCATCTCATCCATCTCGTTCATCCATCCATCCATCTGTTAAATCCACGCAAGGACATTGAGATACTTGCCGGGATTCTCGGCTCGTTGACGCTCAAAGAACTCGCGAATCTCGAACGGCCGGTAGCGACTCGAAAAGTGTATCAGCACGAAGGTCGTGTCGGGATAGCGCTCGACCACCTCGCGCAGCTGCTCCCAGTGGATGTGCCCGCGCGCCGTCGCTTCCTCGGGCGACAAGTCGCTGTCGCTCAAGGCCGTGCACTCGCAGAACACGATCGGGAACGCTGGCAGGAGCTGCTCGCACGTTGCTTCATCTCGAAACAGCTCGATCGACGTGTCGCCCAGGAAGGCCAGCAGCGGCACCTCGTGCGACATCTGAACCTCGATGCCCTGCTTGCGTAGAGCCGCAATCTCCTTGCCTGGAAGGCCGGTGAACTCGGGTTTCAGCTTCGTGCGCTTGGTGTAGAAGAGGTAGCCCACGCACGGCACGCCATGGCGACACTGGTAGCCCACACACCGCCACCGCCGCCGCCGCCAGAGATGAGTCTCGCGCACAATGGCACCGACCGCCACCAAGCGATGATGCGCTTGTACCTGCACGGTGCGAACCACGTGTTGTGCCTTGTCTCCGATCTCGATCACATCGCCCGGCGACACGCCCTTGAGGTCCATCTGAGCGTAGTAGAAGGCCGAGGTGTCGCTCGTGTTGGCGTTGAGCTTTTGCGCCGCATCGACCAGATTCGCAATCAGCTCGACCGACTCTTGTGGGCCGTAGACATTGGTGTGGTGCCGGCTCGACACGAGATTCGGCAGGTTGTACACATGGTCGCTGTGGCAGTGCGTGATGAATACGTGCGATGGTCGATGCGCGGCCACCGCCATGCCGCCTGCATCGAGGAACCATCTATGCGAGAGCGTGAGCTCCCGCTCGAACACGAACTCTGCAGCGTGATAGAGGTACCTCGTTTCAGGCACATAGAACGCTGTCTTGTCGGCTGCTCGCGAGTATCCAATCACGCTAAAGCCATTGGGCATGCGCCAGCTGTTGTACGCACGCACACAAAGTGTGAGTGGCAGCAGACGTCAGAGTCGAGTCGGTGTCGCTCGTACTGCCGCCAGGCTGCGTGCATGAGCGGGTCATCGCCCCATGGCTCTGGCACGAGAGGAACATGCTCCGAGTCGTGGCTCATGAGAGGCTGCGAGTCGTGAACGTGCGCTTGTGGAGAGCAAGGGCTTGCGTGTGTGCGTGCGAGCCAGCGAAACAATGCCACGTTACGCGCAGAACGCAGAAGTGGAATGGTTCGTGTATTCTCTCTGCCTTCTCACGAGCGTGCCATCTTCGGCAGCGGCTTGGACTTGAGCCTGCGCAACAGCTGCACCAGCTCCTTGTTGACGCCGAGAATGTGGCGGTGCAGCTCGCACGCCTGTGCGGTGTTGGCCTCGAATGCCGCCGCGACGCCTAAACCATCGCTCCAATCAGCTTCCGGCGAATGCCGGCCCGGGCCGCCTTCTCTTGCTCGCTCAAACACACGTACGTGCTGCACTCTCACTCGGTGGCGCGTAAGTCGGCAGCGCTGCACCGTCGCCGAGCTCACGCAGTACCTCGACCTCGCACCGCACGACCTCCAGCTCGCGTTGTCCTTCCGACAAGCGCTGCAGTAGCGCTGCGTTGTCGACCTCGAGTTGCCTAATCTCGTGGCACGATGGAGCCTTAGTGAACAAGCCATCGGATGTCGCACAAACAACGCACCTTGGCTTCGAGTTCGCTCGTGACCTCTGCTTGACTCTTGCCGGAGGAATGGTTCGCTTCTGGAACCGGCTCCTCGACGGCCTTCGAGTCATCGGCCGGCTTGGTGCGCTGAGCCTCGGGAGAGCAATGCTCGGTTTTGGACTCCAGAGAGCCGTTCAATCCCTCGGGCGCACAAGGCTCGTCTTCTGAGTTTGGTTCCACGCGGATAGGAGCTGGAGGATCAGCAACCTCACTCACTTGAGGCTCCGACATCTCGATGGCAGGAGCTGGTGGATCAGCAACCTCACTCACTTGAGGCTCCGACATCTCGATGGCGGGAGCTGGTGGATCAGCAACCTCACTGACTTGAGGCTCCGACATCTCGATGGCAGCTGCTGGTGGATTGGCGACCTCACTGACTTGAGGTTCGGACATCTCGATGGCAGCTGCTGGTGGATCAGCGACCTCACTGACTTGAGGCTCCGACATCTCGATGGCAGG
>Ga0209914_1000804_pt1 | contig 38069 bp, 22 predicted proteins | sample ThiBiot_500_plan_FD_183949 | JGI IMG/M metagenome (GOLD analysis project Ga0209914, IMG submission 183949) | Wastewater bioreactor microbial communities from Cape Town, South Africa - Thiocy_cont_500_plan (SPAdes) | ecosystem: Engineered > Bioreactor > Thiocyanate-remediating > Anaerobic-Aerobic...
ATTCACAATTGGATTGATTTCGTTGGTACTTTTCTTCTGTTTAAAAACGTTCGCAAGACGATAACAAAACAGAATAATAAAATTATGTGATCACTTAAATTTTCTTCTCTCAACTTTCGTTCTGTGTGTAACGGAAAAAGGTTTTCTTTGTGAGAACTCTTTACGCGAGTTTCTACCTTTGCCGTTATTTGGTTCGTGTAAGTAATTTATGACCCAAGTAAATTAGCTTACATGAGGAGAATCGATATCCGATTCTTGGTGTATAAACACTATAAATGAGTGTTTTGATTTGAGTGACGTATTCAACTTACATTCACTCGAAATTTTATTGAAACCAATAATAACAAATGCACGCTATCTTTAACAATCGGTGCGCGACTAACAATAATACAAAAGAGAGAGTGAAGTAGTCAGCTATATTGTACGCTCGTTAACACTACTAACTCAATACACCGTCGCGAAGTATATTCTGCAACAACAGTACTCGTCGATGCGATGCGCTCGCTAACACTGTTCTCATTTCCAATTTGTCTCACTATTTATATTTCTTGACCGAGAGAGAGAGATTAAGAGAGAATCGGATCGATATCTGATAGGTTGATATTCGACCCAAAAGATTAAACAAATGAATTGTCAATAAATTGTTCAAGGATTTGTGCCATTTGAGTCGTCTTAAATGTCCTTTGTTTTGATCAAGAATATCATAGTGACTTATTGATCCCATTGATCAAGATTGTTGTTCATTTTCAGTCACTTTCAGCTACAATTTCAGTCGAGGGTTAAGTGAATCGATTCCTGATGAACGTTACTTGTTTTTAAATGAAATAGTCGTTAGGTTAGAGATGATAAATCACAACATATTCTATCATATCATAAAAATAAAAACGTGAATCATATAAGGTTCGAATCATATTGTTTTGATTAAAAAGATTAGCGCTGTAACCATTGCACTAGTTTATATCATATAAAGATTATCGACAAAAGAATAAGAGAAATTCTGTCGTCCGAATAAATCCATTAGAAATCAATCAATCCGATGGAGGAGTTATTTCACCAGTTAACTATATACAAATACGTGCGATCGAATCTTTCCGTCAGAGTGAAGTCACAATCTTCAATTACATAGAAAAAAAGTAAAAGATACATCTAATAGATCCAATAAATCTCCAAAAAAAAATAAATCCTGGTATTCCCTCCTGACACGGACACACAACATACACACAAACTATTCGTTGTTTTTTAGCATATACCCTCACTCTACAGTCGAGGAAATCAGTTTGTCAATATGAGAGCAAAAATTGGCATAGTTGTTTGCTTTCCTTCGTGTTGTCGTCAAGCAAATCAGACATTGATTTTTTTTTCTTGCGTAAACTTAATCATATGAATTTTTACGATCGAAAGAAAGACGTTCTTCGACAGCTAAAAGAATTTCGAGAGCGTATTTATTCTGCTTCGTCTAGCGGAGATCCAACGACAAGAAATGTCGGTATGTTTTGGGACGATGACTACGACGATCAGTTGAATACTGACGACGACAAACTACCATTCTTTCAAGTGATGAAAGCAGTTGAACAATCATTTGATCTTCATAAATGGGTAAGACTGTTTCTTGTTCGCATAGAAAGGACACTCTATGGTATGCCAAAGAAATTCCAACGAATAATTGGCAAAGATAATGAAGATTTTTTTTTCGAAGAATATTTTGTTAAACCTTGGAAAGTTTACTTAGATGAATCACGATACTTGTTAACAGATTCGGACTTCATAGAAAATGATGATGAAAAAAACATATTGATAAGATATGAAAATGTTACAAAATATGAAGAGCAATTAAATCAACGAAAACTTCAATTCGAATCTTTACATGGTCAACGAAAAACTTTTATTGATTTATGTGAAAAGTATCAATCGTCTGTAGTAGAATATATTATAAATTGTATCAAATTTCACTCGACAATTCCTTTATATAATTACAATGACGATGAAATGGATAATGATCTCATGACAATACCTCTTCAACCATTTGCTATTACATTAGAAAATGCAGATGAGAAAGATATAAAAATCAATTCGTTATTTATTCCATCACAAACAAACACAATTCATCCAGTAGTTACAGAAAATAAATTAATGGACAAAGAACAAGAATGTCATGCAATATTAAAAATATATCGATGGATTTTGATTCTAGGCGATCCTGGATGTGGTAAAACGACACTACTCAGATGGGTGATGTTGCAATTATCAAGATTAATTGTACGACGTATTCCAAATTTAATTGATGTCAAACAAAAACTCGATAAATGGCAACGACTAGCTATTCGTTACAGTATTGCGTCAATGTTTCGCAATAATTTTCGAATACGTTTACCAATTTTGATTCGCATAAGTGAATTGATCTCATATATACATCTTCATTCGAATTCAACACTTATGGATTATATGGGATCACAGACATGGTTATCAATGTTCTATATACAAAATAAAGATGGATCGTTTTTACAAGAATTTATCTATCATGGACATGCTTTTCTTCTCGTCGATGGTCTTGATGAAGTATCGAATTATGATGAACGAACAATGATCATAAAATTAATCGATGAATTCGTAGAAAAATATGTACGAACACCAATTCATATTTCTGTAAATGATCAAAAAAATACTATCGATGAATGGGGAAATATGAATTGTGAACAGCCGACATTTGTTGGTGGAAATCAAGTCATAATTACGTCGAGAAGTATAGGCTACTATTTATATCCTATTCAATTGGCCATGCTTGAAACGTTCACTTTGAAAGTAATGAATAAAAGTCAGTCACAAACATTTATCGATTATTGGCTTTTGCATTATCCGCGTCAAAGTATTCAGTGTAATCGAATAATTCGAAAGAACAAAGAATCACAAATAAAAGAGTTATTTTCTCAATTGAATGAAAATATTTTATCTCATCCAATGTTACTTTCAATGATTTTACCTATTCTATATGGAACAACAATAGACATCGATCAACTACAGAACCGCTTTCGATTGATTGAGTTGACTGTTCAGTTTGCACTTCGTCGATTTATCATTGAATTCGAGTCAAGTTTAGACGACGAAACAATATATTATCTTCTACGTGATATGGCTACTTATATTCATCTTTACTCGCCATCAGGTTTAATAGATACATTTGATATGACCAATTTATTGACTATTTCTCTGACAAAATTATACAAACATAAAAAAATCCGTAAAACTAAAGAATGTTTAAGAGAATATGTTTGCAAATTTGTATCTCTACTAACAAGTCATTCAACTGGATTCGTTGCAGCTCGAGGTCTTGATGCATACGGATTCTCACATTTAATCTTTCAAGAATATTTTGTAAGTCTTCAAATCGTTGATTCACATAATGAATGTACTGATACTTCCGTAATCGATTGTTTACTAATGCTTACTACGAAACCTCGATTTCACGAACCATTGACGCTTACTATGGAATGGATTAGTTTGAATTGGCAATCGAATCGTTTCGATACATTCTGTTTGCAACTATTGGAGAAGGCTGTAGGACCTTATCGTACTGGTGCTCTTTTCTTGTCTAGTGTACTTATGCATCTTACAAATGTTCCTGGATTACATATTCTTAGTTGTCTTTTCAATGTGCTAATGGATTCATTGGTACATACGAATAATGTTCTCTTTTTAACAGGTGGATTGATAGAAGCAAAAGTGATCTCACGTCTAATCGAATATTTCTTGAAAGATAATACAAATACGACAAGAATTTGTCGTTTTTTTGTTATATCTCTAGTCGAACGCAAACATACTACATTTGAACTTCCTGGTTGGCTATCAAAAAATGATTTCTTAAAGCTTGAATCATCTGTTGACACATGTGAAATTCATATGACAACTGTCGATTCTATTTTCTACTACATGAGTAATAATGAGTATCCATACGATGCATTACAATTGTCCAACGATTTAATTCAGATTTTAAAAACAAAAACTTCAATTATATATCCAACGATTTTATCCGTTCTCATTATTCTTTGTGGTGGTCTGCATGATTATCAATGCTCCGCGATTTCGTATGATACAGTATCGAAACCAATTCAATTTGACGCAACTAGAATGCATCGTTCAACTCCGATTGCAGATTTATTGTTGACTTACTTTACAGATCAAAATTTGCCATATCTTATCAAACAATGTCATGAAATAGTCATATCAGCATCTGTTGATGATGTTTCAAGACGCGTAGTTGATGCATTTGTCGTGCTTATATGTCTGCAAGGTGTGCACAAACTTACACTATACAAAGATGTATTAAAATATTGTGCACTACCGCGTGCACTCTATCGAATGCGCTTAGCTTTATATCAAACGAGACAGTTCTATCGTACAGAACCACGTTATGCATGGCAGCCTGGTCCTTTACCGTTGACGACTAAACCAAGTAAAATTGAAGGCTGTCATATATTGGAAAAGTTAATAGTTAAATCTGAAATTGATATATCAACGATTAGTTCATTTTCAATAGCAATGAGTGCAGCATTTACACATTTATTTTTTCATGAATCCACAACTAATGTATTATGGAATCAACCATTACCTATTTCATTATCAGAAAATGAACGATTACTTCAAAATATTCGAACAATTTCTGTAGAAATGTTATATCAACTATTAAATCTGTCTTCAGAGAATAAACTTGACCCTGAAATTCAATGGAATAAAAAATTACGTGTCTTTCAATTGTATCATCAGCATCCACTATTTCCTGTTGCTTTTATTTCTTCCAAGTTACGACCAGTCTATGAACGACTCATTTCAAAGCAACAATTGAAACAAAATGAAGAAATAATTTCGTATACGATGATAGTTTTAACTGAAGTCTTACGATCTTTAGATGAAATCTGTTATGAACAATCCTCGAAAGTTTCACTAATTCTCCATGTGCTAGAAGATGACATACGTAAATATCAGTTAGGAAATTACATGATAGCAATCATGTATGATATGAAAAATGAAACGAACATAAAATCTATTCTACATGAAGAACGTAAACGAGCTCATCCTAAATCAGATATGGAATTATTTACTACATCGATTGGACTTCTGAGACTTACTAAATCATTGAACAATACATATGATGAGATATTTGAAGAAATCATTGAACTCGCATTGTCAATTAGCGATCCAGTCTTACAAATACTATGTCTTCGACACATGAAAGAAATCGTTCGTTCTTGTGTTGATACTAAATTTTATCGAGATTTGCAAGCAAAGATAACCATTACTTTGGAAGAGATATCTATCGATGACAAATCACTTATCATTTTGACACTTATTCTTAGTACATGTATTGAAGAACAATTGCATTCATCCATGAAACGATTGATAAATTTAATATGGATCAAACTACAAATTGAACCAACTAACGACGACGAAAGATTGGATCAAATAGCTGCCTTTCAAATAATACGACATGTCGTTGGTTATCTTCAATTATTGTTACCATATTCGTTTCTCTCGCGTACAGATTTCATTTCAGAACATTCTTCGATTTTTCATGAAATATTTAAAAAGACTGAATTAAATTCATCTGAAACTGTTCTCATGGCGCAACTTTATCTTGCTGAAATAACAATCGATGCACAAATCTTAACACAATTTACAGATGTAACTGATTTCCTGCCAGAGAATCTTTATCTTTCTTCTTCTTCGTACATGAAAAATCTATTGAAATATTCATGGGAAATTCGTGGAAAATTCTCTCATAAACAAGTCATACTAATCAATAATCTTGTTTTGTCATCCGAAGTACAACTTGAAGATATTCCATTTGATAAATTATTAGATTGTATTGGATTTGAAGAAGAAAGAGATCGACCTATAGTAGAAAGTTGGCTGAAGTTTTATGATGACGAGCAACGTTCGCAAGTTGCTATTCTAGCTGTTTTCTTACTGATCCGTTCGGGATGTCGTATGACACAACATGTTCTTTCGACGGTCGAAACAATATGGCAAAATGCGCTTTTCAATAAAGTTGATACGATTCGGCAAGGTGCACGTGCATGTTTCCATTCAAATCCAAAAATGTTTATTTTAGACTGGAGCCTAGCAATGTGGCTACTTCTACGAAATTTAATGATCAGTTCATTGAAAACTTGTACATCTTTTCTTCCACTAGGAACTATCGATATGATGATGAATTTACTAGAGGCTGAGCGTCAACGATTGAACATGAAAAACTTCGATGATTTATACTCTCAATTTTCTCTGTTGAACTTTATTGCTGAAATGTTTGATAACGATGGTTCCGACATACGATTACATTTAGTCGAAACCTTGATAACAGAGAAATCTTCATCAGATTTATATATTGCGTATGTAATTTTTCATATAGTTAGAAAATGCCAACAAAAACAATGGTGTAGCGAATTATTTGAACTACTTCACGAATTATTATACGATATCACCCTGTCCAATACCCAGCTTGCGACCGTCTATGCATTGGGATCACAGGAGAAAGGCAGAAAAATACTGCTTGAATCTTTGAATAACCATTTCGATGGCGAAAAATCTTTGTCTGAATCACAACTATCTTTGAATAACCATTTCGATGGCGAAAAATCTTTGTCTGAATCACAACTAGTGGCATGCTTTCTCGCTCTGACTAATTCTCAGGATGAATGCACATCAATTCGATCTTTGAATACAGATTTATGGAAATTCTGGGATTTGATTGGAAAACAATCAATTTGTGTTCAACGTCATTTTCAAGCTTGTTTATTTTCTCATTTCCGGGATGAAAATGAACAAAATTCATCTAAGTTTCAATCTCAGTTCGATTTGACTAGTCAAGAAATGTTCCATCTCTACATGATTAATACCAGTTATTTTATACTTGAATGGCGAGAACATGGCACATGGATCTTTTATGCTGCAGAATTTATTATTTCTCATCAGACTGAAGTTCTCACACAATTTATTGACGATTTGTATTCGTATCTAAGCACTCAAAATCATAAAGGTTATATATTTCAAAATCCGAAACCAAATTATTTAGCTGTTGCAAGTATACTAGCTCAAAAAAACACTGATTTATTTTGTCAAGCAATACGGCGAAATAGTATTTATGGTGAGGAAGGCTTTCGAGATATTATATATGATTTCTACAAACGGGGAATAACTATTGATCAAAAAGATATGTGCTTTAGACTTTATGCAAGTTTCGAAATTCTTACTGAACAATTCATTGAAATGATATTTGATTTATATCTGCAAGATTTTTCCATCTATCAATTCGATGCAAATCAATGGTGTAGAAGAGTGAAGAAAGCAAATCGTGAAGATATTGAAACGATATTTCCTTATCTACAATCACCATCGATGTATCAGAGACAACTTGCAGTAGATTGGCTATTGTATCTAGTAGAATTGGATCTAATATCGATCAACGAAATACATCCATTGATATCTGACAAACGACTTTGGGAGATGAGAAATGTAAATCAAAAATTTGATCAATTTTATGCTTGGGATTATTTGATGTGTCCACAGGTTTTATATCATTTGAAGCATTTTCCTGTTCTTCATCCTGATGAAGTCAATGCTGATTTTTCGGGAGTTTTCGATGCATCCTATCTTCAATTCACATAGAGAACTCAATTACTTTTATTACGACGAAAATTAACTAATCATTTATAGTGTTCGAATCATTAAGTTCAATATAAGTAATACCATTGAGATCATTCTTGATATCTGTAATTGTGAACGTAGTAAAAGGAAGAATAAGTATTTCATTTTCATTTGGATGTGCCGAGATTGTATGTACATCAATAGCAATAGATTGATTTTGAATTGTATAAATGCAAATGACTCGTTGATTTTGATTGCTATTCAAAGATTGATCGATTAAAAAGTCTTGAGCAACATATTGATTAATTGAAGAAGAGAGAAATGTTCGAGTTACAATACATTTTCCTTGTTGATATTGATCGAGATCTGATTTACTAATGTTCATACCTCGATAGGTAATTCCTGTATAATGACGATATTGTTTTAATTTATCATGATGACTTAAAATAGCAGTAAAGATATGTGCACCAAAGCCTTTCGGTGGCTCATTGTCACAATAGGCGGCATTCAGCAGAGCAGAAGATAAAAGATATCGAAAATTCGATCCACATTCTGCTAGATCTTCATTTAATTTCGTAACAAAACGTGTTTTTTCTGTATAAGCACGAACCAACGGTAGTGGATCATTATTTTCTATAGCTTGTTTCATATAATTTTGTATTAAATTTTTTTCATTTGTTTTACTCGAATCAAAATCGATTTGGTCGACATATCCTGTATTGATTTCTTCGACCAGTCGAACAAACGACACTTTAGTTAGCCATTGTCGTAGATAATTATGATTTTCATATGCAATTCGATAAGCGTTTCTGTAACTATCAAACCACTCGATTGTTTCTTCAGTATTTTCTTCACAATCGATATTCATCGTCGAAAAAAGAGATTTCAATTGATCCGATGCTTCATCTTCAGCTAATTGACCCCAAATATTTGGAATAGAACGATCAATATCGTCGTGAGATAAAAATAGTTTTAATATTTCCTTATATCCATGTAATGAAGCTATATGCAATGCAGTACGTTTGTTCAAATCTTGTTCATTCAGTTTGTCCTTTGGTAAAATCTCTAACAGTTGACGTACTTGATCGATATCATTATTTTGACATGCTATATGCAGCGAATTTGTGGTGGACATTTTTATCCGCTGAATCTGTTCAAATTATTCGCTTTTTTATATGTATGTAATACGAGAAAAACAAGTATAAACCCAAAGATTTAACTTTGGGTTTTTTTTCGCTGTGATAGAACACGAAAAAAATTTCAGGGTGAGAAAAAGGGTATTTTTTTGTTTGTGTGTTTATCATGATAGAAATAAACCCATATGTCTCCTCGTTAGAAAGTCATGTACATTCCTTTCTTTTCGTGTCGAGATGATATCGTTCTGCCTCAACTGCATCAAAGAGGAAGAGACGATCGAATTAGATATTTGTTATCAAAACGATTGCTTTTTCTGTATAAATTTTAAAAAAATCTTTATTTATTATTATGCACAATTAGATATTAAAAAACGATATATTTATTAGAGCTAGGCGCCCTAATTCGATCATGTCTTTGACTAGTTGTCAGAGATCAGTTCATAGCTCTACTCACCGATGTACTTTAAACTTCATTCAAAGTTTCTGGGATAGAGTGATCAGCGGACTACATTTTGATCGATTTTTTTTTCAAAAAATCTTGTGTCTTCATGCAGTAGTAACCGTTAGAAAAAAACGAAAGTTGACTTTTTTCCGTTTTCGAGCTCTTCCAAATTTGATCACGTTGTCACTTTTTCGTCCTAATATGGTCAATACATGCAAAAAGGATGGGACCTTCGAAAATAAACATGTTTTCGATATAAAAACAATATTTTTTTTGAATTTTGACGACACCATTCGATTCTTCAGATAATTTTGCATATTTTAGTTGATTAAAAAAGAAAATTTTTTCGTGTTATCAATGGTATTTTTTTACTATTCGTACGACCAAAATCGGATCGTTGGCCTAATCTGATCGCTATAGTAATTTTCGTCCTAAGTTGATCAGCTAATGCAAAATACATGGGAAAGCAGCTCTTTTTCGAAAAGAACTTGTAGACGCTACAGGATATGAAATAGAGACTTGTCAATGGAACAAAAAATTTAGCTTTGATCATCATCAATCTACGGACATCATCAAGAACTGTGTCGGATCAAGTTTGAGGATATTTTGCTTACTAGTTCGACTCTGCATGTTTTTCTGAATTACCCAGGTCGATCAATCCGAGAGTCGGATCCGACAGGTTCCTGTAGGATTTTAGTTGGAAATCTGGTGACGGAAATTGATCGGATTCCGACAGTCGGATCATCGGATCCTATAAGATCCTATAGGATCCAACATCGGATTGGTTGACCTGGATATTTACGCAAATAAATATTGGTATTACATACTTTTGCACAAAAATTGGGTCACAAAGCATACGTATGACTATAGGAAAGTTATCTGAGAAGTTTCACATAATTTAAGAGGGAAAAGTTGATTTCGAAAATTTTTCGTCTCCGTGGTCCCTCAGAGATTCGAAAATTTTTTTTGTTGCTTTGATTTATGATTTTTATGCCTAATTGAATAGAAGTCATCATACTGATCATAATTATTATGGTTAAAATGGTATTTGAGCAAACATTATAATATATATTAAGACACACCTAGTGACAAATTCGAGCAATTGGACCTTATTTATAGGGCGCTATTGGTAAAATCATACAGTTTTGTTTAAAACGTTTATGAAATTTGATTACAGCACAAAAAATCCAGCTAGACTTACGATGTTCAGATGGCTTATACATGATCATATAAAAAAAAACACGTAAAATATTATTTTTTGTGAGAATTCAACCCGATATTGGGTATTATCTATTCCATTATTCACTGAAATTTAATTACGACCACGATATTCGTGATCAGCACCATGAACTTTATCAAATTGGATATTAAAACCATAGATCGAAGAGAAAAACATTTTTGGAAGTCCTTGAAGGGGACCACATGGACGAAAAATTTTCGAAATCAACTTTTTGCTCTTTAAGTGCCTAAAAGTTTTCAAATTGCGTTGTTATAGTCGTAAATGTAATTTCTGACCCGAACTTCGTGCAAAAGAGTGTGCTATCTGAATTTATTTGAATAAATAGTTCAGAAAGACATGGATATTCGAATTAGCAAGGAAAATATACTCAAACATGGTCCGACATAATTCGCGATGATGTCTATATATACCTGATGATCAGATCTATATTTTTTGTTCCAGTGACAAGTTTCTATTTCATACCGTGTAACGCTTACAAGTTCTTTTCGAAAAAGAGCTGTTTTCCCATGTATTTTGCATTAGCTGATCAACTTAGGACGAAAATTACTATAGCGATCAGATTAGGCCAACGATCCGATTTTGGTCGTACGAATAGTAAAAAAATACCATTGATAACACGAAAAAATTTTCTTTTTTAATCAACTAAAATATGCAAAATGATCTGAGGAATCGAATGGCGTCATCAAAGTTAAAAAAAAATATTGTTTTCATATCGAAAACATGTTTATTTTCGAAGGTCCCATCCTTTTTGCATGTATTGACCACATTAGGACGAAAAAGTGCCTACATGATCAAATTTGGAAGAGCTCGAAAACGGAAAAAAGTCAACTTTCGTTTTTTTCTAACGGTTACTACTACATGAAGACACAAGATTTTTTGAAAAAAAAATCGGCCAAAATGTAGTCCGTTGATCACTCTATCCCAGAAACTTTGAATGAAGTTCAAAGTACATCGGTGAGTAGAGCTATTAACTGATCTCTGACAACTAGTCAAAGACATGATCGAATTAGGGCGCCTAGCTTTATGTTAGAAAAAACCCAAAACACGAAATACAGACATGTTTCATCAATCAAAAGAACAGAACAAAAAAATGAATAGATTCTATGATTCATCGAGATACACAGAACAGAAAGAAGCAATAATATCTTTATCTTCACGAGATTCTCCGTTAACACACTATCGTGTATATAAATATTTTCGCTTCTCTTGTATACGTTTCAATCGTTTACACCACATCTTACTGGTAAGTTGTTTTTCTCTTTGCGCATTTATCTACGTATATGGTAGATTGTCTTCTTTCTATCCACAACAGTATTATTCAATCTTTTCACATCGAAGTCTAAATATAAGTAATGCTAGCTTTATGTGTAAAGTCACTATCAGTTTAGTTAATCCTGCAAAAAAAAACAGTAGAAAACGATTATTTCTTAATTCCTTGCTTGCTCTTTCGATTTTTGAAGAGCGGAAATTTCGAAACATCTATTGATTCTAAATGTAATAGCACAGATTTCGATCGTTATACACATGTATATGCATACCCATGTCAACTCTTTTTTAGAGATTTCAGTGTAATTACGCCACAGTTTAATCGTAATAGAACATATGGGTATAATTATACAGGAAGCAAAGTTTCAGTATATTTTTAGTCACATGTAATGAATAGAAACGTTTGCAATTATTAAACCATTGGAAAGAAGTAATATGAATTATTCTTTCTCCCTCTTTTATTACTGAATCGAGTCGAAGTGTTGAAAAAAATAGAAAAGTGAAAGAAAGAATAGTAAAAGAGAAAAGAAAGGATCTATTACAATGTATAAAAATATGGATAATAATCAGAAGTAAAATCATTTTTTATATTCTACCGTAAGAAACGAAAAAATTGTTTTTCATAAAAAGTATAGGAAATATGAGATGTATTATTTCTGAGGCAAATTTTCGTTATGAACACTTTTTCACTGATGACTTACAAGTTATGAGGGAACATATTTGGGTGTTTGTGCCTTTCCTCTATCGCTGTCCCATCCCCCTCTCATGAGCAAAATCTTGGCTATGTACTAATAACAGCATGGTGCTCGAAGTTTGAAAAGTACTCTAGATGATTAAGTATATATAGCAGATGTGTTAGACGTATTTCAGTGAAATTTGACGAATTATATATGAGAATTCTCAGCTTTGTCTGTCACATTTTTAATTCCATATGAATAACGCTGATAAACTTTTTTTCGAATCATTTTCTCGATTGATGGTCCTGAAAGTTGAGTCCATCCTAGACTGAAATCATTCTGCCATCGGTGATTTGTGCTTGTGTCTTTGACACCGAGCCATCATTATTGATAATGCATCTTGAACGAATGCCATTATTGATACAATGATGTCAATCAACTCATAAACAATCAGAAATTACAATAGGAAAGTTTTTGCTTGTAGAATAGCAACAGTCATCAATTGTGACTGTATAACTATTGCAAGCAAAACCAATTGAAAATATGTCTCGTACAACAACAAAAGACAAATGGGCCAGTGAACGTACGGTGCTGAATCAGTGCTTAATATATCAGATTTCATTTAAAGAATTTATACAAGCTGAAGAAATTCATGTCCAAGCAGAAACTCTTCGTTCGATAGCACAGCATCTAACTGAAATACTTGCTCAATGTACTGATATAACTACAGCTTTTGTTAAATTTGTTCAAGATTGCTATGGACCTTTATACTATCTACTGAAACGAGAACAAAATCTTACTGATTATATTCGTCCCATTAAGCAACTATTGAACAAAAAACATCGTCAAATTCCGCGTATAAGTGTTCGCTTACTTATTGATATGTTATTGAGCAATAGTGATCCATTTTTGCGTTATAAACTTACGTGCTTACTTAGCAAACGGAATCCAGTACCGATGTTACAACCTGAACTTGAAACAGAAATAAGTTCGACACGCTTTGTTCCAGAACTTATTCATGTCTGGGATTATTCCCGACCAACACTTCTATCTTTTAATATTGGAACATGTCAAGGGAAATCGTCATTACTGAATGCTCTGTTTTTGACCAACTTTGAATTATCAACTAGTAGCTTTTATTTTGACGGAACTATCGACCTCGATTTTGGGTACCATTTTCTATCACCACGAAGAGATATTAATATTGCTGATGTTCATGGACAAATAGAAGAGCAGACTATTTCTGCCTATGCTCAAATGTTTGATGGGTTCCTTATCCATGTTCAAAACTCATTTCTTTTGGAGGAGCAAAATATTTTAACAATACAAAATTATTTACGTGTGTTACCAGAAAGTTCTTATAAAATTATCGTTGTACGCGATACGAAAGAAGATGAACTGGATGATGATGAAAATGAGGATCTTATAAATAATTATGCGCAACATTTTCCAAATGTCTCTATGCACTTTCTTCCGTACATTGCTGATAAAACTACAGATGACAACATGCAACATCTCGATCAATTGCGTGGAAAAATTTGTCTGAATATGCAGAAACACAAACCCATAACTGAATCAATTGAGATACGTCTACGCACGGAAATAAAAAAACATCTGAAACAAAATGAATTAGCAGATCTCATACGCATGGAAAAGTATATAGACAGTATTAGATCAAGTATACTGTCTGCTACAAGAAAAGATTATCCTGTTTATAACTTGTTTACACGCATATGCCATTATCGAAAACGACGAAATAAGCTCAATTTTTATGGGAATGAAGAGAGTACACCACCTACAGATGGACCAGACCCAATAGAGAACCGTCCCATGAGTATGTTTGAATTACAAACTGAAATCATTAATTCGGAAAATGAACTTCAAAAGATAGTCGAATGTGGTGCTCCTTTCTTCTTCTTTCTCTCGTCTCTAAATGATGAACATGTTCGATTACAAAATTATGAAATGTTTTCAGTCGAACTCAAACGAGAACGATATCATGCTCTAAGCTCCCGTGAATTGTGCATGGACTTATGCTTTGAAAGATGTTTGACTACGGAAGCACACTGGCGTAATGCTATTATTTGTCAAGAACATCAAGAACATAACGTACAAGAATTACTGATCAATTCTTATGGAGAATTAATCGAGAACGGGATGCCATTTGAAATTATCGATGGAGATAATTTTCATTTTCAAATTGACTTTCTTGAAAAAGCGCTCACAAGATTTCATGATAAAAGTATCTTCATTGTTAGCATTGTCGGTCCGCAGAACAGCGGAAAAAGTACCTTACTGAATTTTATGTTTGGCACACTTTTCGATGTTCGAGATGGACGTTGTACGCGAGGTTAGTTCTAATTATTCTTATTTCACACAAGTTAAAAAGGAGTAAGATATATGTTATGAGTTTCAGAAAAAAAAATAGTATCTGCAAAAAAGACGTTTCAATATTGCTACTTTCAAGAAACTCTTTTTTGAATATAAATAAAACTTGTTTGCTTTTTTCGTTGCAGGAGTGTATGGTTCTCTAATCAAATGGGATTCACGAGATTTCGATTATATTTTATTAATTGACACTGAAGGACTCTTGTCTGTAGAGAAAAAAGATCCAGAATACGATCGAAGATTGATTCTCTTTTGTCTGGCTGTCTCTCATCTAGTTATTGTCAATACAATTGGTACGTTTACTGCCGATCTTCAACGACTGTTACAGATTTGTGCTGATTCATTGAAATATCTTCAAGTAGATAAAATCAATGGACCAACTGTACACGTTGTTCTTAATCAGAAATCCGATCCAAATCTTGCAAATCATGAAGAAACTATTGCTGTTGTCGAAGCAGCAATGAAAGAAACACAGTTAAACGAATGGATAAATATCAGTCGAGAAACATTTCATACATTGCCATCGGCATTTGATGAAAAGCATCTTATTCCCGTTTCGGCAAAAAAAGAATACGATTCTATTGATGCTATTGCGGTAGAAACAAAACAAACGTTTCTTGAAAATGCAGAACGTCTACGTCAAAAGCTTCTTGAACATTCAATGCAATCAATAATTCAACGTCGTCAGCAAATCTCTGATTTACCACGTTGGATCAAACACACAGCCGCCAATATATTTGATATTCTTCAGCAATATCCAGATCTCACATTGTTCAATGATGTGCATGAACGAAAGCAAGATACACAAATGCAAGTTGAAACTCGAAAAGCAATTACAAATATATTCACTGTCGATTATCAGAAGCGTTTAGAAGATCACGTAGCAAAAATGACAGAGCAAGATACGAAAGATTTGTATCGAAATACATTCGAACAACATCTTACAGCTTTAGAACAAAACGTAAAAAATATTCTAAAACTATGTGGTTGTACGGAAGGCGGTTCGGTGGAGAAACGTAGTGGGCGTTTTCTTCACTCACAATTGGATGGAATTCGAGATGCATGGTGTGCTGCAGCATTGAATTTAAAAGAACGTGATGAAATGGAATCTTTAGTACGTCATGGGCAAGCATTTCTTCGAGGACTGATTGGAACTGCTACTGACAAAGGCATTTTGACACGTGATGAAGCGACATCAAAATTTAACGCTATGTGGACTGAGGAAACAAGTCGAATTAGAGATGGTTTCAAACATAAGGAACAACTAACTAAATCTTTCACATTCATCTATCGAAATTATCACATCTTTGAAAAGGACAATCTACCGGAGTCTCCATTCGCCGTCGAATTTCTCCATCACCTCGAAAATGTGTTACCGAACGATGTTTTTAACATTATCAGCAATATCTGTGTTATGAATGCGTATGGACATCCTCTCATTCAAGGACATACGTTTAAAATTGATACTTCGGCTAAATATACGTTCAAAACGATTGAACAATTCAAATTTTTATACGTTCCAACATTAAAAGATGCGTATAATGATTTTTTTAAGAGCAAACGTGGTATGGTGAAAGGTTTTGTGCATAGTACAGGATTTGGCTCAGGTCATGATCATGACCATCCATGGGAACCAAAGCTGCATGAACATTTACGAGATGTCATTAAAGAGAAATATTCGACCAGCGATACACAAAGTCATTCAAACGATGTTTGGCGACAAGTTTTAAATTTAAAATATTGTTTTGATCGTCTTGTTCAAGCTGTTCAAGCAAAACTCATATTAAAAAATAATGTTCAACGCTCGATTAACATTGAAGTTGTACGAGAAATAATCAATGATCTTCGTGATTTAAGTGACGAAATTAACAGGGAGCTCGATATATTTAAATTATCGATGTCAAAACATCTACATTCCTTTTTTCATATCTGTGCGGTCTTAATTCTTACTAATTTCATGTACAACGAAGAACGAAGTCACTTCGAGAAATTTCTCACGCCTGTATTAAATGAACGTGAGAATTTATGCGCCTATTTTTTACGTATGGTTGTTCCTAATCATGCCAACGATGAAGTCTTTGCAAAAAGTTTGGTTAATGGATTATACGAGATACTTGAGAATTTCATAAAGAAAGATGCCCAAATGATCATTAAGAGACAAATACAACATGATCAACGGACACTTAATCGTGAGGCTCTTCTTCAACAGCTTGAATTGAAAGCTCGCTCTTCTTCTTCTGAATGGTTGGTAAAGTTCATTCTAGAGCCAACTATCGTGCTTGAAGAAGCATTTCAAACTAACTGGATGAACAGTGAACAAGAAATTAATCGACAAATTGGTGAAGTAAAACAAAAGTCGAGACAAATTTTAACTGAATTTTTTATTCAGTTAAAAACAGCAAGAGATCGTCTCGAGACAAAACGCGCGCATTTACCAACATATATAACGGATATCTTCAAATCATCGAGCGGTAAAATTAATGAAAATTTAACAAATATGGGCAAGTGTTTTTCTGAACTTATGTATCATTACTTTGCAAAAAATCCAATTCCTCAAACATTTTCTATTACTCGAGAAGATAGTATTGTGCAATATGAATTACAACAAGATGCGATAGATACATTTAAAAGCATGATTCTACCAAGCGATGAGCTTGCACTGGTGATGAAATCAATGAAAGCAAAATTCGACATGATCTCAATTGAAAATATCATAGTATTTATTGATCATGCTATTGGTCTTCAGCAACAAACAATAGATCAATTCGATAGAATGAAATGTTCATTTACTGCATTTGATAAGACATCAAAACCTGAACAACACTTCAAAGCTTGCGGTTGCGGACAAAAATGTCCATGTTGTGGTCGACTGTGTGATTTTGATCATGCAGTAAATAGTGGAGCCATATCAAATATTGAAAATCGTCATCGATGTGCGCGAGGTCATCAACTTCGAGCTATGGGAGGTTTCAAGCGACTTCATGATAATCAAGCTTCGCTTCTTTACTGTGAACAAGTTGCTGACTCGGAATGGATTATAGAAGGTGATCAACGAATGCGTTGGACTGATTTTAAAAACAAATATTCAAATTGGGAATGGCCTGTTCCTCCGCCAACATCAAAACCTCGACATCCTCCACCTCCACAAAGTAATATATTTGGCTATATTTGGGTTAATGCAGGTAAATTGTTGTGTCAACAGTTTAAAAATGATATGATTTATGTCACTCATCAATCTGAACCACCTATTGGAAACCATTATATTCTTGTTCTTGATAGTTCTGGATCAATGAAACAATTAGCTGGTCATAAATTGATAACACGTTTTTTGCGGGATTTTTTAAAAGCAGGAAGTCATCAAACGTTATCTTCTTCTACAACAACAACAACAGACGCTCCCGAAGAGACACCATGGCAGAAGTTGCTTGCAGCTTTTTCAGAATTTTTGCGCGTACGAATCGAAAAGGGTGCATCAGATCTAATCACAACTATTGTATTTGGTGCATCAACGGCAACACCTTATCTTGCATATGATTTATCTACAATGCACATTCCTGACAATATTGGTCATATATCAACATGTACGGACAAAACGAATTCGAAATGTGCATGTCAAATAGTTAAGCATATCGATGAGACGAATGTTGGGGGTTCAACGAATTTTGATGCTGCATTTATGGCTGTCCAACAAACATTAGACCATATCAAAAGCAAAGAAAACCTTATGCAATATGCACAAATAATAGTTTTTATCACAGACGGTGAATCTGAATATCCACAAGCACGTTTACAAATACTCTCGACTCAATATACATCGTATATTTCTCGCTTCTTCACCATGAGACTTGGGTCATGCGATAAAACTACATTGGAACGTATCAATAAGACAATGAACGGACAATTTGTAGACATAAAAACTGCTGATGAATTGTCGCAGGCGTACGCAGAAGTTGCGTATGCCACATAAATACACTTATAAAACGAGGTGATTTTCATACATTCATTATAAACTGAATGTATTAACACATTGGACATGATAGAATCCATCAGTTGACCTCAATTATTTTTAAAAAAGAAACACAATAGGAAAGTATCTTGAGGGTGAGGCTTATATAAAGAACTATCACGATCTGGATTTCTTCTCTTTGATTTCCACTGATGTGTACCATGACAGACGTTACTATAGTTGCAGATCTGCGTTTTGTAGTTGTAGATGATTGCAGTTATTGAATGAATTAAATAATCTCAGTTAGGAAAATAAAGATGCATTAAGAATGGTTTAATAAAATGGTTTAGTTGATGAAGTAATGTAAAAATAAACTGAGAATATGATATATCGTTTATATTTGTTTGAGTTATTGAAGTGAAAATGATGATACTATGAAAAAATGTGAAAAGAAAGTTATTTTAATAATGATCTTGATGTGGTCAATAGCTGGCTAAGTAATTTGTTTGTTCTAGTTTGAAGTTTGAAAAGGATGTCATTTTTCGATGAGCCTTGATTTCCATAGGATTTCTTTCATAACTGATGTAATTCACGTCGGACTTGCAGTAGCGGACCAGTTTCGAACGTAAATGATATTGAGGAGACACCAGGATTTATTTTTTTGAGATTTATTTATTTGTTACGGATTATTTCTTCTATCAAGATTTCGCCTTCACCCACACTCGAGAGATATGATAGGATTTATTTAAAAAAAAACAGGGATTTTTAAATAAATCCAAAGAAATCTCAAAAGGATAAATCCCGGTAACTGCTGAAAATTTTTTGAATGAAATTCATCAGAGTACATCAGAATACATATCCAACCTATTCTAAGTTTTAGACATGCAATTTTCCTGGGTACAAAATGTATTTGTATTTGCTCAGCTATGATAATTTTTGTATATAAACACGTATTCTTCGTTTTTTTTGGAAGATATCTACGATCATTTAGCTAACAATTCACCTATATGCACGCTCTTTGTTGATTATAAGTCAGCATTCGATATGCTATGGTACGAGGGCTACGTTGGTAGACTCAGAAGAATTGACATTTCAATTGGTTTAACAATAGAAAATCGTTCATAGAGTAATTGATGGTTTTCGATTGGTAAAGGTGCACCTCAAGGAAGTGTTCTTACACCATCTCTCTTTATCACTAGTCAAATAGGTTTACTTCATTGTGAACAACGTTTAGATTTAAAAAAAGAATCAAATATCTACTCGATCTCCTCGAAGTTTACTCTGTTCTCACAGATCAACCGCTGAACTACGAAAAAACAGAAGCTATGTTTTCTTCAAGAGCAATAGGCACTCCTAAATTTAACATAAGATTTTTGGCTGCTCCTTTGCAACTTTCCGTAAAGCTCTGTTCTATTCTTACATTCTTCCAATTTTTCCGCTTCTCACTCGAAGCCAACGAAATAATCTCTTTTCTTCTTGATGAAACTTCATTAGAGGATAGACGCGCCTCATATTGCAATCGTTTCCTCATTTCTCTAGCAGATAGTATAGATGGTTCTCTAATATATGAAAAAAACAAACTTTTCCTGAATCCTTTGTTTAAAGCATATAATTTTCTATTATTTTTGTTTGTTTTACTGTTAGAGTCTTATGACCACCGTTATCGACATAGTAATAAATAAATAAATAAATAAATAAATAAACATACATACAAGGTAATAGAGAATTTCATGCGCTATAAAACGATGTAATTACTTTTCGAAACTGCTATTTTATTGTTAATTAATTAAGAGAAACAATATTTAACTGATGGCAATAAAAGGTCCAGTGAACTGGCGTATGTCCATTTACGGCCCATTGTGGTCGTCCATATAATAATAATAATACCACTTCTACACATGATATCTGTGATCTTATTATTGAAGAACACAGGTTACTGTGAAACAGAGATGCATTCTGATAAGACTCGTGCTGTTCTTTTTATTATTGACAGTAGATAGAAAGACGAACACCAGTTACATTTTATATTATCATGTAGCAAGGTATGTAGCAAGTCGAGTATTATATCAAGAATCGATGTTTTCTTTTTTTTTAAAGTAATTATTATGTTGAGCAGAGATTGACGGGACGGTTAAAAAGACATTCAACGATCATCTTCGACAAGGGATTTCTTAAAGAGTCTCCTTGTTATTGTTCCATCCCATCAAAATATGATTCGCTGTGAAGTTCTATTAGTAAAATAAAGAAAAAGAAAACGTCTATTTTGCTTATAATATGTTATATATCATCATTCTTGAAAGGTGTAACAGATAGATGGCGAGTGAAATTAAAATAGGTGTGTTCGTTTTGTTTGTTACTTTTTAATATTCATCATGATTTACGAAGGGACGACCAATGATTTTTCAGATGGTAGCATATTTTCGTCATATGCTTGTTCAAGATCACATAGTCGACCTGATTTTCTTTTACGATTGACTTATTTCTTTTCACTGTCTCTTTGCTTAATGACTATTAAATTTCAAGATACATTTGCAAGTATATATAAGCTATTTGTTTTTGCATCTTTAAGATGAAAATATTGTTTAAATTCGTCAATCAAACTCTATTGCTGTTCGTTTTCATTTCGTTAGTAAAAACGACGCATGCAGTAGTTAACTACAAGCTAACATCGGTTATGATGGACTCTACAGGTAATTTGTCATTGTGGGTTGGTAAACGTCAAGCAAGCATTGACATCTATGCTGATTGGTGTAATGATTCATTGGGTCCATTTTTTGACCTTGATATGAACAATGTATGGAATCGTAGTATGATCCCATTTATAACATGGGAAATAACTGATTGTAATCATACTGATGAAGATGATCCAGGAATAACAAAAAGAATTAATAACAATACTTTTGATCAATATATTAATCAATTCGGTGATCGTTTGAAAAAATGGCTGGCTGGTGCTGATGGTATATATGGAACTAATGACGATAGACGTGCATTTGTGCGACTAGGTATGAAATGTCATAAAATAGCATAGTCTAACAGAAACCTGGACGATTTTATTCTCTTTCTCGTAGAGAAGAGTCGTACAAAAAAATTGTTTGCTTGTGTATCCGCAGAGGCCACAAGAACATCGACTTCAAGGCAATTAGGGTAGCTGAGTCCGAATATACGCACAACACTAGAGTCAAACGTAAGAAACATACGATTGTGCATGAAGTCCGTTCACGCCAACAGAGTATTTCTGTGCCAGAAAAAAAAAGATCCAACTGAAAGTTAAATGAATGCCGAAAAACATAAATAATCCGAAAAAGAGCTGAGTGAGTCTTAAGATGCGCACCAGTCCCATAAAGTTTTCTCATCAGTCTTTTCTGTAGTCTTGTATACGTCAAATTAAATAACTTTATTTCGAAACATCTCTCTAAAATAAGTATCATCTATTCTTAGCTCATGAAATGAATGGAGATTGGTATTCATGGTCAAAAGGTTCAATTCCGAATGATTATATTTTAGCATGGCGTCATACTTATAATATATTATTAAACAAAGGTATGGATGCAACAAGACTTCAATGGGTTTGGAGTGTAGCTAGTGAAGACTATGGTCAATATACTGCAGAACAATATTGGGTTGGAGAAAATTATACACATTGGTTAGGAATTAATGTATTCAATGGGGGTTCGAGTGCAAATTGGAGTAAATGGGAGTGGCCAAATGAAATTCTTGATAATATGATGGGTCGGTTACTGAAGTTATCAACAAAGCCCATATCCGTGAATGCATATGCAACAGTCGGTGTACGAACAGGAAATATTACAGATGTGCAGTCAAAAAATGAATGGTTACGTCAAATGTGTGATTATATCAATAACAATCACATTAAAATGGCATCTTATTATAATGTTGATATACCTACTCAGGATAATATGGTATTTGGTGGTACACACGGTGATGTAATTTGGAATAATTATAAGGCATATTCGGCTTATAGAAATTGTTTACAGACTAATGATTGGATAGAACCAAACATTACTAATCCAAGACTTATTACTGATGACCAATTTGCTGGTAGATTCTAAACGGACAAATACATTTGAAAGAATTGCGATATGCTACAAATATTCATAATTTCGTTATTGATTATTTCCTTTTCTGAAAGAAAGGGTTAAATGCGAAAAATTCGCTCTAAAAATCCATAAAGTTTGTCTGTCTGTCTGTCTGCCCCAAAACAATCAGATTTCAGCTTGAGTAAGCTAAGCTATAGTTGACCATTGAGGGTTGGAACAAACTTAGACCCTAGGTAATCGAGTATGGAGAATTCGAATCTGGGTACAGATTCGAGGCTAGGGCTCATATCAGGATGTTGGTTTCGCTTATTATTGATTTGTTTTTTATAAGCTAGAACAGGTATTAGTAGGTTTTTTAGAGCTAATTGTTTATGACTAAGTTTTGAATATGTTTACGACTATTTATGTTTAGATACATTATCACTCTTTTTCTATGTGTAAAATCCGTTGTAAATGATAGTTTTCTTTTATGCAGTTCGATTTACTTCTTCAACGTTAAAATGTGTAAGTCATACTGATCACAATGTTGATAATGTTGCGAAAAATATTTAATTTTAAGTTGAGAACGGTAGTCTTATTTGTGTCTCCAAAGTTCAATTTTAATGTCTATCTTTGTGAATTCATAGTATTATCTATGCAAAAGTAAGCTAAAAGAGGTCTTATAAATCAAGACTACCACAGGTCTATAATTATGTTTTATGTCAAAAGCTCGGATCTTTTATAATATTTCGAATTTATTGTTAGGAGATGATTGATCATTTGAATTGTTGATTAACTGTTTTCTCTTCCTGACTTCGATTTGCTTGGCTAACGTTGAAAATTAAATGTATATGTTTTGTGCACAATCTATGTATGGATTCTTTTTTACGTTCGAGTTTTAGTTTTTATGAATCCTCACCGTCACTCTAAGTCATAAACTAAGAAGAGAAGCTATTTGTAACGACTAGTTGTCAAGTAAAAGACTACCGAATGCCTACGCATTTTTTTCGTAAACGGAATATGATCATGTATCTAACAGATAAAATAATCGTATAACTTACATGAACTCATTTAATTTAAGAGATAATTTATTGTAACAGTGCAACAACGATGGAGTTTTATTAATTTTTTGATTCTTTCAAACCGTTTGAATGGACAGCGAAATGAGGCTCACGTTTATTCGAATTTTCCTGATAGGCGATGACAGATGTTTTAAAATCATTCTTATTCGCCTGTATTCATCAAGAATTCTTTTTGACTCAGTAAGACTAATCAACGATTGATTCAACAGCACTCAATATATCCGACAGAAAATATCATCAAGAAATAACACTTTGAATTTCAAGTTAATATTTAGCTATTTTTTTTTAGATTTCCTAGAATAAAAATCAGTAGTGAATTCTATTGCTTTGAGAAAGATATCGTGGAACTGTTTTTAACGTTCCATCGAAATGAATCATGATAAGATACTTCGATATATACAAGTAGTAGCGTAGCCAGGATTTTACCGGTGGGGGCTGAGTCCCCCTGGCTACGCCACTATATACAAGATTTCCATGGCAAAAAATTGAGAGCAAGAAAAATATGGTGTTATTATCCATGCATGTTTTCCAGCTATTCACTCGATAAATGAAATATAAATAAAAAGGAAAAAAAGAAAAATGAATCAGTTTATAGTTCCATTGAAACAAAACTTATCTTTTATGTGTAACCATTATATTGGATCAAGTTGCATTCAAAACAGAAGATATTTTTGCATGTTTAAAAAATTTAACCCTTTCTCAATGTCTTTTAATGGCATTTTCGATAGAAAAACAATTGCAAGATCAGGACCAGGAAAATCATGAGTGAAAATGGCTCATTGAGGGCTGTGCAAATACAAATACATTTTGTATTCTAGAAAATTGTATGTCTAAAACTTAGAATAGGTGGGATATGTATTCTAATATACTCTGATGAAAATATAAATTTCTTTTGTGTGTGCGTTCTTTGTGTAAGTACTGTTCCCTTTTCTAAAAGAAAGGGTTATACGCGAAAAATTCACTCTAAAAATCCATGAAGTTTGTCTGTGCGTCTGTCCTAAACCAATCAGATTTCAGCTTGAACAAGCTAGGCAACTATCGACTATTGATGGCTGGAACAAAGTTGGGCCCTAGGTAATCGAGGTCGGAGAGTCCGAATCTAAGGTGAGATGCGGGTTCAAAGGTCAAAAGAGCATTGATTTAGTAAAATCGTTTATCAAGCTATAATTGACTTGTTATCTTTACAGAATTTCAATTCGACATTATTGTATTAGTGTGACGATCGTAAAATAAATATTGAGCCGCTCGAGTCGAAAGTGGCGGACCGGAGGGACACCGACGAGGTGCGGCTTACGTATGTGAATATTGTCTAGATGTTTTGTGAGTATACTATCTCGTTCATATTTTTAGAGGACTTTTATCCGTAATACCTATGTTGCTAATTGAGAAACGAAGAAGGAAAGAGAAATTCTTTTATAGAATTCAAGGTGCATATTGTTTTAATATTATTAAATAATAACTAGGTTGTTTTTGAGAAGAACACAATTATTTGAAATATGATTAAGTGATACCGGGAGCCTACGAAGGTTTCGAAACATAAAAATACAGAAGGATATGGTTGGGCTTTCATATCTATAATTGCACACATTTCTTTAAGCCAATGATGATTTACATCGTTTCTTTGATTATTGTTATCGATTGAATCGATTTACATCGGTTTTGGTTTTGCTTGAGCTATACGTTCATCTGTCCAAAAATCTTTAACAGATTGAACGTAAGTATTGACTTCATCTTCTTGGGATTCCGAATCGGACACGTGTGCTAAAGCCAACTGATAGACGCAGAAAAAAATGAAAAAAATCGTGAGATAAAATTTCATCATTCTGACTATTATTTCATATTCGTTTTTAGTTAATGAAAAGCATGCATTTTTTTATTTTATTTTCTTCTTCTTATCTTTTACGTCGTATATTTTGATTTCATTAAGCAAACATGTAAATATTGTAGGCAAACTAAAGTAAAAAGAATCGTCGATGAAAAAATATTGTTGTTTGCGTGGGAAGGAAGAGGAGGACATGTTGCATTTTCTGTTCTTACACTTTCATACAATTGTTGTATCATAGAATCAAAATGCGGTCCAAAGATATAATTAGGACGATTTGGCATTATAAAACTGTTGACAGATGTTTGAACACCAGTTAGTGTTGATGTATCATATGATTCAAACCATGGGCCACCACTGGCTCCATTTGTCATATTACATGCTAGGCTATCACCAGCGTAATTAGGAATACCAGCAGATGCTTCTGTACCAGTACAGTTCGTCATTAGTTGTCCATCATAGTAGTTAGTTGGATATCCAAATGCATAAATAGTTGCCGTATGTCCATGATTGAAACCGACACCTTGACCACCAACAACATCTTGAATATGTCGATTATTGAGAGTATCTAGGAGAACGATTCCAACATCGTAATCATGATTGTTATTCATGATCCAGCCAGATAAAGCAGATAGACAACGCGCTGCCCATGTTCCATATGGCCGAACTCCGTTTGTATATTGTGGGATAAAAATTAAGTTCTGAACGTATTTTGAGCTCTTCGTAGAATATATGCAATGACCAGCTGTGAATAGCAAATCTTTATTATCCGACGTGACAACAGATGCCGAACATTGATAGTATAGACCAGTATCAACAAAAAATACTTTGCCAACCGTCGTAGGATATTTATAGGATTGTACTTTTTTTGAAGATCTTGCCGTCGTACTTTTGATAGTTACTGGTTGTTGTTTGTTATCTTTGTTCGAAAATAAACTATCGACTCGTATGAAAGGTTTTGGTTTAGCTGCTTTCAAACGTTCATCAGTCCAAAAACCAATTACAGCTTGTACACGCTGTTCTGCAGTCTGTACTTGTGACATATCAATGCCGAAGATATCTGCAGAAGAACATTGAATTTCAGATGAAATGACACTGCCGAATAATAAACAAGTAAAAATTATAGATTGATACATTTGCGAAAGAAATAAACAAGTTGGTGAAAGGATGCATTTTATATCATAGAGAAATTTCCAATGACTCATTATTTTACAAATAAAAGTTATCTTCGTCAAGATAAGAGAAGTCCACAACATGTGTCACTTTATTTTCTATAAAATTATCTGATCTGTTATTGTGTGAAAGAATCTAGCGATACAGCAATTGTTCGATGGTAAAAATAATTTCATTTCCTTTTCTTGCTATTACATCATTGCCATAGATTTGTTCAAATTTAAAACGAAAATTTTTTATCCACCTGTAATTTCGAGTTACTATTTGGAAAGACTTTATTTCGATCTTGATTATTCGAAAAAGATTTATCTTGGTCATTGTATTCGATTAGCATCTGCATTTGATTGAAAACGATTATTTTCTTTTGTATTTCTCACATTTTGTGCACTATAATCAAATGAATTATGCGATGGTGATTTTCTGTCTCGATTAATTCAAACTCGTATTAAAATCAAATATCATGTTTGATAATTGAAAAAGCTCCTCAGCGTCTCGTGCGTATTCAAAATATCGGGAAATACTGATAGGTTTTCGTTTACGAACTTCGAATTGTATTTGCGGTTTCGTTTTACTAATAAGATGTTTTAATTTTGTAGCTTCACTCATCTGTGGGTCAGCTTCTCGACAAAGTTTCAAAATTTCATTATAAAAACTGCGAACTAATTGATTTTCTCCTTGAGAGTAAAATTCTAATTTTTGAAAGCAATTTCTTTATGACAAAAAGAAGTAACCGTTTGTTTAACCTCTCTAACAAAATCCTCCCATGAAACAATCGAATTTTTCGAATGTTTATACCACTCCATAGCATCACCACGAAGTGTAGATGATATCAAATTTAATTTTAAATGATCGGATATTAATGCTACTTCAAATAAATGTTCGATATCATCTATCCATTCCATAACATCATCTTTATTACCCTTGAATGTTTTTGGATTTTTAAAAAAATCACTAACCATAACCTTTCTCAAATCGTTTAATATTTGATCATTAAATGAATCTGACATATTAATCAATGTATTTTGTGCGTTTACAGTTGATCGTGGAACAACAGGCCTCGCAATGCCATTAACTGTATCAATTGTAGTTGAATTAAACAGCGGTTTTTGATTCAGTAAATGTAACGTTTTATTATTTTCAAGAGCACTAATATTCGGTTCTGTCAATGTTATAGCCCGCGAAAACAAAATGATGTGTCTACATAGATAGTGTAATAACAGAACGAAGAAAAAAATTAACAACCAAATCGTGTCATACATCCTAAGATATGCAGCTTTTGGGACGTGCCAGCGACAGATCAAGATAGTTTGGTAGCGTCTATTTTGAAAAATTTTATTAATAAATTCAATCGCGTTACGTTGAAGTTTTTTTTCTTAAATAAAAGCAATAGTTCGCGAAAAAGGGAACCATTCGAAAAACGTTTTTATCTGGAAGAATTTATTAACCAAATCTTTCAACATAGACACTGCCAAAGTATCGTGATTTGCAGCTGGCAGGTCCACTAGTAACATAATAAAGGTAGTTTTAAATGAGAAGTTGATTAAGAAAATGACGAAGACGTTCTTGTCGACGATGAACACATAAAACATTACTCCACCATTTTAAATCATAGATCGGTAGCCAACATTTCGTCATACGTATCATACCTGTCCTACCAATTAAATGACAAATGAAACCTTGTTTTTCTAATGATTGAAGAACATCGATCAGATTTATTGTTTTCCACATACCGACCTGATGATTTTCGAAAATAAGCATTCGAACTCGTTCTTTAGCAAATAATTTTCTAGCTCCATCAAGTACTAATGCATCGGCACCTTCGGCAACAATTTTAAGTAAATCAATATCTTGTTCAATTTGATATTTTTCAACAAAATCATCCAATCGCATTGTGTTAACATCGACAATAACATCAGCTGGATTGCTTTGTGTGAGGACTAATCCGCATGATTCCTTTCCAGCAGCACATTTACCATTTTTTAACGCCCGTACTATTTGTTAATGCTAAGTGATGAATAAATACGTCGGATAAATTAAATTGAAGACGTAGTTGTAAAAGCATTTCGTACGTATCTCGTATTGGTTCAAATGCATGAATAGTAATTCGTGTAGGAATCGTGCTACTGCTACTATTATTATTATTCTTTTGTGGAATATTTAAAACCGACTCTGTACAATCAAAACAAGCACCACAATCATCAACTTTTAATTGTTTCTTGAGGAATTCATAGACATTCTTTTGACTGATATTTAATTGAGGCATCCAAGTCGATAACCATAATGCTATTGTATAACCTTTATTAGCACCAACATCAAAGAAAAGTTTATTTTGTCGATCGGGTCTATTCATATCGGCTAAATATAATTTTTCTATATAATGATTTGTATAACAACTTGACCAATCCACATCTTTCGATTTAATATCTTCGAAGATTTTTTGTCGGCGTAAAAGATCATTTTCTGAACATTCCAATTCATCGTTTTCGAATCTCGACGTATGATCTACGAATTCGAAATATCGACGAATTCTATGATCGTTTCGCCGCATAAGAATAGATAATAGGCATAGGCTTATTAAAACAACAAGAACAAACGCACGTTTTTCGTAAAACTTAATCGCATACTGTGGATACATTTCTTTTTCGGGAAATGAAAATAGAATTGAATTTTCGTTCTGTTCCGTTACTTACGTGTTTATCGAAACCTTTCAAATCATAGACCCACCTGGGGTAATTCAGAGCAAAATTTGCAATTTCAATTTTATTTTATTTATACTGTCTCCGCTACTAGTAACGACTGGGGTTTTTATTTTTATCATAAGCAGAACAACATCAACTCTATGATCTGGCGAAGCAATCACCTGAAAATCTTGAACTCAAAAAAGTATTGGTCAAAATACTGAAGACCGCGAAAAGGTGATCCGAATTATCCTATTGTGAGACTGAAGACTATCAAAATGGGATCGAGAAAAAATACTAACTAAAAAGAGATCTCACGTAAAAGAAAGATAAATCTTCTTACCAGACCTTGGCAATTGAGATCAACAACTGATTCGAATCATGAAAAAACTCAAAATGAATCATTTAAATTCAAAAAGAATCACCAGAATCATTTTGAATCATTTAAACTCATCATGAATCCTGAGAATCATTTACTCACAAAAGATTGTTACCCCCTTGAACTATAGTCTAGTTCCTTCCATCGCAACAAGTAAATTTCTCATTTCAACTCTCAAGCAATCCGCTTATCGTACATATTCTTGAGATAATCATCCATATGCTTTTCAAACTATTGGAAAGGACGTAATGTGCAAACGATGCTCTATATTGACTGAGAACTAGTTTTGTTGTTTCTAACTATATGAAAGCGGTAAGGATTTGATTTGCATTTCGCTATTTCGATTTATCAAGAAAAGCTTATTGGTTATTAGTTCGATCGGAATGTCATGGTGATAGAAAATTGCAGTAGTTTCAATGCAAATTGAAGTGGGTAAAAAATTATACTACGTACATGAGGATCCTCTATATCCGTTTACTCATATTGCCAAAACAAGATGTCGTATCAAAACAGTACGTAATGTGATCGATCATCAATGAAAAATGCTTGAACGAGAGTCAAATTCTTTGGAAATGTTTCATATACGAGTGTTCATGTAGCGAAAATACTCAGAGGATTGTTCCTCTGGTTGCGCATGTTCTTTCAAAGTTGCTTAAGCAGATATCACTTTTTTAATCAATTAAATCTACTTCTATGTACGGGCATAGACGAGTATATTCTGTATCTGTGATAAGATATTGCTATAACATATATGCTTAAACAATCTTTTCGCTTTCGGTTAAATTCGGCTCCCGAAAAATACAAATCGGTCTCATCACTTATCCTTTCAATGACATATTGAATGATAGTGGCTTCTCTCCCGTCATAATGAAATTTCTGCAGAATTAAATTGAACACCTATTATTCTTATTCCCTGAATTGATGCAGAGTCATATTTTAATTGTTGAAGAAAAAGATTGGATTTTTCAATGTAAATATTATTTTGTTTATGACTCAATCGAATAATTTTCACCCACTATGGATAAAAACTCATATTTATTAGAAAAAGATTGGATTTTTCAATGTAAATATTATTTTGTTTATGACTCAATCGAATAATTTTCACCCACTATGGATAAAAACTCATATTTATTAGACTATTTTTACTCGAGAACAGAACAAAGTGATTTTTTAAAATTTTCGCAGAGAAGCGACGCTTTTTCTAATATTATGACATTCTCACTGTGTTCCCTATCTCCACATACATAACGACACTTATCATTCCGATATTCAAACCTTAATTTGAGTTAATTTCTGACGAGCCAGAAAATATTGAATCGATAGTATTTTTCTGGCTTGTTTCTCTTCCAATTATGTGAATGAACATCACAAGCACAGGATAACCAGAATTTATTTTCATTGAAAGAGTTTTTGATTAATAATACATACATATATTATTTAGATGTCGTATAGTTATCGTCAACCTATGTTTGCAAACGCAGAACAAGTTGGACAAGCAGCAGCATTGCGACACGGAGATCTAGAACAAGAAGACAGGCAAACAGTGAACCAGATTATCCACAGCGGTGATCCAAATCCACATAAATTTGGTCACAATCCGTTTGCTGATTCAACCAAAAGCTATGATCCAAAAGCTCAAGAAGCTTTGGATAGAATTGCTTCCAAGTATGGAAAATAAATGTTTCGACTTGATCCATTCATTTTAGTTTACTCATCAATTTAAAAACTCTCTATGATTTCCTTTCCCTTTTCTACTTTGTTAACATATATCTAATACCATTTTACCTTAATAAAAAAAAATCATTTCATATCAAAGGAATGATTCTTCTTGCAAGCCAAGCGAAGATCTAATATGTGTAATAGAGAATAAATTGCGTGAAATGTGGCAATAAACGTATGCAACGGAGTACGATCTGTTCAAGCGTGATGGAATCACAAAAAAAATGTTAATATGTTATCAGTGCCATCTGATAAATTGAAAAGTTCTTCTCACTGGTGTGTATGACTAAAGACATTTGTATCTGAAAGTGTTATAACTTTGATGAATATATGCATATAGGAAAAAAAATAATCCAGAATATAAAACTTTAAATAATTGTTTCATAAATGCAAAACACGCCACAAGAAAATCACGTTTTCACACAGGGATGCCAGATCTCCTGAATTAGCCAGGACTCTCCTGGTTTTAAGATTTTTCTCCTGGCTGAAAATCTCCTGATTTCAGGAGCTGATTTTCGATATTTTCTACTTATTTTAATTCTTTTTCCTGATTATTTATCAGCTTCACTTTTATCAACAATATGATGGAATATTAGCTGAGTCAATAAGAAAGTATACAATAATTCAACTAAAATCACGAGGGGATACCGGGATTTATTTATTTGTTACGGATTTATTTATTGTATCAAGATTTCGTGGCACCCTCAGTTTTGTTCATTGGCATATTGTCATCTGCACCCTCACTTTGGATTTCGCCTTCACCCACACTCGGGAGAGATGATAGGATTTATTTCGAAATACACAGGGATTTTTAAATAAATCCAAATAAATCTCAAAAAGATAAATCCCGGTAACTGCTGAAAATCACACAACTTCATCTAAATTATTTTTCAACCTTTCATCATGTATAGAAATCTTAGTTTTTTTTCTATTGAATGTCTTTTTCGTCACAAGATGAAATTATGGAAATCTCAAGTTCACCATCATCCTTAGGTAATGATTCGTCAGAGTCATCTCAGACAATTCCTTGACAAAATGTATATACCATCGATTTCGTCTCTTATATCTTCTTCAAATTCGGTATTAGAAAAATGATCATTATGTAAATTTAACAAACGTTATGAGTCACAGCTTAAGAAATAATGATAGTCGAATCCTCGTTTTTCGGTATTTTTACGAGAATGTAAAAGAGATCCTACAAAAGCATTATGTTGCTTTCGTAATGCTCAGTTTTCTTTTATACAAAGGAAAAACATCGCCATTTTATCTTTTAACAAACTGATAAATATTTCCTGAACTTCAGAAAAAAACTCTTGATTTTCTTCCTGTTTTTGAAAAAAAAAATATCCTGAGAAAATCCTGATTCTCAATTAAAAATCCCTGATTTTCGAAATTTTGATCTGGCATCCTGACTGGGAACTTCTTCCTGCTAGTTGTACAATCACTGCCGATCTCTACTGTCAACAATTGGATCGAGTTGCAGCAAAACTTCAAGGAAAGCAGGATCGAATTTATTTTTTGCATGACAATGCTCGACCTCATATCGCAAAGTCGACTCGTAAAAAGCTATTGAAGCTCGGATGGATTACAATTCCACATCCATCATATTCTCCTGATTTAGCACCCACTGACTATCACTTGTTCCATTCTCTGGCTAATTATTTACGGGAGAAAAAATTCAACGACGAGACCGATATCAAAATCGAGATCGACACTTTCTTCAATCAAAAATCCAAGGACTTCTACGAGCGTGGGATCCTTTCTCTACCGGAACGTTGGCAACAAGTCATAGATACTGATGGAGCATATATCGGTCAAAGCTAATTGTATTCTCCGAGTTAAAAGATAAAAATAAAATTTTCGAAAAAAACGCAAAAAATTTGTTGCCAACCTAATACATAAATTACGACTCACATGCACTTGAGCAAACGGATACAAATTCATTAATTCTATTTTAATTGAAAAATATTTGTTATTCGCGAGTAAGAGACAATCTAAATAGCTACACAATTACTCTATTCAGCATAAATGAGGGCATAGAAAAGAATGTTTTTTTTAGAAAGAATTGTTGCTTATTTCGTATTCTTATTATTGTTTTGCTTCTTTGTTGTTGCCGAGAACTCGTTGAATTGCGTCTGAGATATCATCTGGTCCTTTGACCAGAATAATTTTTGATTTGGGTGCTAATTCATGTGTAATATTCAGTGCACGATTAAACCAACGGAGAATTTCACCGCGTTCCGTTGGTATATCTGGATTATCAAATGGATAACTTTGATCGTAACCATTGACATGACCACCTACAAAAGAGAACAAACATAATGTCTAGGAGATATTTGAAAAAGCACATATATAACTAACCAAACGCAACGGCATCCCATTGTTGTTCTTTTAGTGCAGCAACAAATTCCTGATCACTTTCTTTTGTATTTTCTATTCCCAGAACCTTTACATTTTTATATCCTGCCGCAAGTAAAGATTCTTGAGCACGACCAGCCATTAACTTGCCTGCACCAACAGTTAAGACTTTCCAATTTTTTGATGGAGTCGATGATGAGGCTGAGCGATACATAATAAGTTGTGGGAGCGAAAGTAAACCTTTATAGAACAATCTTGTAGACATCATTTGCGTTTTCATATATGATATAGTCTAGATAAGAGTCGATGATTTCACGTAGTTGTATATAATTCGTTTGGTTAAACTTTTTTCTTTTTCTTATCTTGTTTTGTACTACACCAAACGGGAGAAAAATATGACATATGGATGTGCTGCGCTTGTATCTTACGATCGTCTCCGCGACATTACGCCTATTGAATATCACTCTCGTCAGTTTGTTCTTAGATAGAACGCAAAAGAGAGTGATTTTTTTATTTTTTCTTTTGCGTTCTGACAGAAAAAAAAGGAAGAGTTGGTATTCAGAATGTCAAAACGCTTATATCTAGACATTTACTCGTTACACTGTTTTGTTGACGTTCTGTATCATATAATATATTGATGATTTAATCTACTTTACGGATCAAATACAGGATGACCAGAAATACATGGGACAAATGAAAACTTCTCTAAAAACAAAAGTCAAAAAGCAGTTTTGAACGACATCTACTTCGCAGTCATTTTAAAGAAATCAAATTGCAAAACTGTTTTAGGATTTGCACAAGAAACTAGAGTTCGTTCGGGTCTAGTTTACTGCATTTTTTATATGTAAACGCTAGACTACTTTCCGGGTAAACAAAAATCTCTTTGAATCTCAGATACATCTACATTGCAGGTTTGATAGAGGCATCTTTAAAAAATCACTAGGATTGCAAGCAAAGTCTTTATCTCAACTTGGTAGGTCTTTTTTTACCAAGAAAACGGTTAGATCGCAAGCAGAGTCCTTATCCTAACTTGGTAGGTTTTTTATCAAGAAAATTTTAGTATGAGTATCGGAGTAGAATGAGTTTTGTGGTACTGACTTTATGAATAAGTTTTTAGTAGTTGTCAAAAATAAGTACAATTAAATTTATACCTTCCATGCATATCTGAAATTACTATCGTTGTCTGCAGAAAAGTCTGAGTCTCGTCTATATATTTATACATTTTTCTTCAAAGAAGAATACATATCTCTACATATTGATCCTGTAAACCTAAATTTCGAGTAAAAATGTTTGTTCGATCATGTCTCACTGAGAGGCATACTTACATTAACTTTCTTTTACAAAACAGTCGGTGAATCCGTAGGATGAGCACTACTTGTTTTTTATTGTGACTTGGAGAGCTTCTCAAGCTGCACCTTGTGGAATGTTTTTTCCTTTTTCAGTATGAAATATTTAATGATGATAATATAAAGCAGAAAATGCTCCACACGCGATAATCGCGGACAAAAACAGTTTTTATCCAAAGTTGATTAATTATCATTTATCTTGTTTTTTATTTTCTCATCAATTTGTTACTTGAAATAATTGTCAAAATAAACGAATATGTTTAACGTCAAAAAATGTTGTTGAATATTGAGAATTTGTTTGTATTGATCCAGATGATAAACATTGTCAATTTTCAGATCAATATCAAGGTCATTGTTGGTGTGTTTTCGATTTAAATTCAATCTTTTCGAATATCGATATATGATCAATTATTTAAATGGAAACTATTCTATTAGAAATTCGATGTTTTATTTTAACTTTCGAGAAGTTGTATCTGATTGATTGTTGAATGTTCACAGAGGATAGTGTCGTTAAAACGTGTCAATCACAAACAATTATATTGATACTTTCACTGCAATTTAGATGAAAACGACATTTATGTTTGAGAATGAGATCTCATCTTTTAGGATTTTCGAGAATTTATCACGAAAACAAATGATGAACAGAGAATTAATTCGAGCAGAAAATCAAAAACTTTTGTCATTGAATTTTAGTTATTAAGTTGATTGAATATTCGTTCGACTATGAAGAAGATCAATTGAATACTTTTGACAACTCACATCAAAATGACGTTCGAAAAACAAAAAGAGTTTTATGTATCGAAACAATTTCTGTTTACATTGTTGATGATTTTAGAGGGTGAGGGTGTTGAGGGTTGAGGGTGAGGATGAAACTGCTGAAGATTTATTTCAATCATCAAAGTACAATAACATTACCATTGTATCGATCAAGTTGTGCAGAAATACTAGGCCCTTTTTTCTCAATAAAAATCTGTCCCTGTCGGTCTGCACTCAATGATTGATTTCCCAATGTCCATGAAATGGCCACTTTGTTTACTCCTTGTACACCTGGAATTTGATGAGTATTGCCTCCACTGATTAATGTGATATTTGCTTCATTAGTCAAAAATGAAACCACGAACACATTATCTTTCAAATATTCTGCGTCTAATGGTAGAGGAAGAGTATCCAAAGTGCCGAGCGTAGCTGCTGGTTGTAATCGATAGAAGAAATAAACATTTTCTTCAGCTGGATTAATTACTACGTTGGTCTGACCAGTTTTGTATGATTTAATAAAGATACTTGTCATTTCCAAGAATGCACTATGATCTAAAGTATCCCAATAGGACGAAGGTGATAGACCACTAGTATCTGCTGGACCCACATAACTGCTTTCACCCCAATCATTCCACGTGACAATTTCGATAAGATCAGGTTTGAGTTGAAGCAAATGTTGCCATCGATCAATGAAAATGGCATCATCTTGCGCTTGACTCCAATTGTCACCAGCATCGAAACGTTTGAAAAACCATGGTGCAATAGCTGCCATCCATATTTTTCCTTTCGCATCTCGTTGTACAGCATATGAACTATCGGTGTCAGCTTCTTGTTGTGCAGTCTTAGTCGGATGAATCCATGGGAAAAATCCATCGCCAGGTGTCTGTGAAAAAACTTGTGAAGCATCATCCGAGAGTGTTCCCGGTACGAAGAAGACAGGACTATTGATTTTATCGAGAACATCGGTTTGCCAGTTCCAAGCAGGAGGATTTGTTTGAAATGTACTCAATAAAAGTTTGTCATTGATTTTAAATTGAGCTGAACTGTTGGCATATTGATTGGCAAGACGAACAACCATATTGCTATCCGTTACACTAGTACAATCAATTGAAATGAAAACTTTATACTGTAGTCTTTCAGCAGTCGTATAGAAATCTTTGAGATATCCTTCTTGTTCAGTGAAATTAACATTCCAACCGCCAAAATTAATAGCAAACGCGTCAATGCCAGCGCTACGGGCAAGATTGATATCATTTGTATAATCACCACCTGGAGGTCGTGTAACAAGCATGTAATGAGCAAAGACAAAACGTGGAATTGAATCTTTAGGAAGACATATTATTCCTTGCAGAATGTAGAGTATTAAAGAGGTTATAGTTAGTAGTAGATGCATCTAACCCTCAAGTTTTAAAATACACGCATATGTTCTTTTTTCAGGTAAGATATTTTTTATATTGATTTTTCTGTGAGAGAATAAAAAATATGTTTTTCTTTCTTCTAAAAGAGCGCATGAAATTGAGAACTAGCTGTTGTTCGAAAATCTGCCACACCATATAAACTTCGATTAGCCAAATAAAGTGCTTCTGATCTGATCATAGTACTATAGAAAAGTACGTACATACAGATTAAAAGTAGTAGTAACTCATTCTTGCTGCTCGCCAAAGAAAATATTCAAGAAAAAGAAAGTTATTTCACATGATCAATTGTGTATAACACGGCCTTTTCCTTTTCTTTTCAGAATGCAACATCGCTTTAAAAAAGTCATTACTTTATTTTCTGTTTTACATAATAAATTTCGTATCCTCAAATAGCACAAAACTAAATACAAGAAAAAAGCGTCCTTAAACAGTTGTTGTTGTTGGTGGTGCATTTACATAAGTAAATCTTTGAATGACAGGTTTTCGTCGTTGTTTAGCTCTTTTGAATGCTTTTTGGCGTCGAATACGTTCTAAATCATCTTTTGTTGGATCAATACCAAAACAATAT
>Ga0209914_1000811_pt1 | contig 37878 bp, 25 predicted proteins | sample ThiBiot_500_plan_FD_183949 | JGI IMG/M metagenome (GOLD analysis project Ga0209914, IMG submission 183949) | Wastewater bioreactor microbial communities from Cape Town, South Africa - Thiocy_cont_500_plan (SPAdes) | ecosystem: Engineered > Bioreactor > Thiocyanate-remediating > Anaerobic-Aerobic...
GCCCCGCCATTCGGTCCGGCGTTCCCGCCGACCTTGGCTTTGAGGCCCTGGCTGCGCACCCGATGTCGGTCTGGGTCGAATTGACGTTGGGCCTGACCTACGAAGACGACAAGCCACGGCGCGCACGTCCGCGCACGCTGGCCGACGCCGCCAAGCTGCTGCACGATGCCTCCGGCGAGCCTATCGAGACTTGCCTGGCCTACCTGCAGCAGTTCATGTTGCGGGCCTACGCGGTCACCGATGCCGCCGGCAAGAGCCTGTTCGCGTTCAAGCTCCACCAGTTCATCGCTGGTGGTGGCAAGGTTTTCACAACCTTGGAGGCGCCAGGACATCGTGCCATCACACTCGACGGTCAGCAGTTCGTCTCAGGCGATGACGAGCGGCAGCGCCGCTACTACCACGTGCACTTCTGCCGCGACTGCGGCCAGGAGTACATCCCGGTTTGGGATACAGACGGCCATGAGGGCCGGACGTTCAACGTTCGCAGCATCGAAGAACGGCAGCACGATGACGAGCAGGTCAAGTTCGGCTTCCTGATGCCGGATGGTCGAGGCCTCTGGGACCCTGAATCACTGGAGCGCTACCCGGAGACCTGGCTCGAGGAACGGGCCGATGGCGAGTGGCGCATCAAGTCTGGCCAACGCAAGTTCCTTCCCCAATCGTTGAAGGTGAGACCCGATGGCGTTGTCAGCGCTGACAGCGGCCTGCCGAGCTGGTTCATTCCAGGCGCTTTCCGCTTCTGTCTGGCGTGCGGCGTGTCGCACACCACCTCCGGCAAGGATGCCCTGCGTCTGACGTCGCTTTCGGGCGAGGGTCGCAGCTCGGCGACGACGATGCTAACGCTGTCGGCCCTGCGCTACCTGTACGAGCAGGACCAGGAGTTGTCGGCCGATGCCAAAAAAGTGCTCGGCTTCTCCGACAACCGGCAGGACGCCGCGCTGCAAGCTGGACACTTCAACGATTTCCTGCAGGTGCTGCTGACCCGGTCAGCGCTGCTTTCGGCGGTGCGCAAGGCCGGCGGCAAGGCACTCGCCGAGCGTGAGGTAGCCAACGCTGTTTTCGAAGCCCTGGGCTTCCACCGCGACGACCCTGCCGTGCGTGCCGAGTACATGCAGCAGCCCGAGGTCAAGGGCAACACCCGGCGGCAGGTCCAGGAGGCCATGCGCGGCATCCTGGGTTACCGCAGCTACTTTGACCTGCGCCGTGGCTGGCGATTCAACAACCCCAACCTCGAACAGCTCGGGCTGATTCGCATTGGCTACCAAGACATCGACGACCTCGCCGCCGACGCCGCAGAGTGGGCACAGGCCCCGCAGGTGCTCCAGGCTGCCAGCCCGGTTGAGCGCGCGAAGGTGTTGCGCGAACTGTTCGACTTCATGCGCCAGGGCCTGTGTATCGCCACGCGCTACCTCGACCGCACCGAACTCGAGCAACTCCGCACCCAGAGCTACGCCAACCTGTGCGAGCCCTGGGGCTTCACCGAAGACGAACGGCCAGTGCCATCGCGCTGGTTCGCCACATCGCGACCGCGTGAGGAGTCTGACCGTCGCGGTCGTCGAGTGATGGTTGAGGACTTCCTGGTCATCGGCTCCAGCCGCTCCCGCCTGGGCAAGCTGCTTCGCCAGGGCAGCACCTGGGGCGGTGGCAACCCCTACTACAAGCACATCAACGACCAGACCTATCCGGACGTCATCCAGGCGCTGCTGAAGGCCGCCGAGTCCTACGGCATGGTCAAGCGCGAGGAGACGGATTTCGGTGTGCTGGGGTGGCAGCTGAACGGCACCGCGTTGCAATGGGAGCTCGGCTCCGGCGAGAGCAAGCGCCAAGCCGAGGACAACACCTTCTTCCGCAGCCTCTACCTGAACATCGCGGGGTTGCTCGATAGCCCCGTGCACCAGCTCTTTGAGTTCGAGGCCCGTGAGCACACGGCCCAGGTAGAGCAGGAAGACCGGATGGAGCGCGAAGCTCGCTTCCGTTTCACCGACAAGGACCGTGCCGAGTGGCGCGGCAAGAGCGGCGTCGAACTCGAGTGGCTGCCGGTCCTGTTCTGCTCCCCGACGATGGAGCTGGGCGTTGACATCTCATCGCTGAACACCGTCTACATGCGCAACGTGCCGCCCACGCCGGCCAACTACGCCCAGCGCAGCGGTCGTGCTGGGCGCGCCGGCCAGCCGGCGTTGGTCATCACCTACTGCGCCTCGCAGAGCCCGCACGACCAGTACTACTTCCGCGACCCTGTCCGCATGGTGCACGGTCAGGTCAACGCGCCGACGCTGGACCTGGCCAACCTTGAACTGGTCAAGAGCCACATGCACGCCATCTGGCTGGCTGAGACCGGCAAGCGTTTGGGCAACAGCGTGCGCGACTTGCTGGACATGAACCAGCCTGAAGCGCTGCCGGTCATCGAGGAGATGGCCTGCGACTTGGACAAGCCGGAAGCCAAGAAGCGTGCCCACCAGCGCGGCCTGAAGGTCCTGGACATGTTGGCGGCTGAGCTGACGCCCACGAACGCGCCTTGGTACACAGACCAATGGGCCGAAGCGGTTTTCCAGCGGGCGTACCACGAGTTCGACGGTGCCTTGCAGCGCTGGCGCGACCTGTACCGTGCCACGGCGCAAGCGATTGAGTTGAACTTCAAAATCGAGAACAACCCCGCAGCCAGCGAGCGCGAGCGCCGCGAGGCCCAGCAGCGCCACAACGAGGCCCGCAAGCAGCGCGACCTGCTGCTGGCTGGCGACAGCGCCTTCAACAGCGATTTCTACACCTACCGTTACTTGGCCAGCCAGGGCTTCCTGCCGGGCTACAACTTCCCGCGCCTGCCATTGCTGGCCTACCTGCCGGCGCGGCGCGGCTCCATCGGCCGGGAGAGCTTCTTGTCGCGGCCGCGCTTCCTGGCGCTCGGTGAGTTTGGTCCCTATAGCCTCATTTATCACGAGGGCAGCCAGTACCGTGTGACCAAGGCGCTACTGACCATCACCGGGTCAGACCAAGTCAGCGAAGGCGCTCGCCTGCCCACCGAAATTGCCCGTCTGTGCCCGGCCTGCGGCTACGGCCACTTCCGTTCACAGCGCGACTCGGACCGTTGTGTTTCGTGCGGAGCGTCACTGTCAGGTGCCCAGGAAATCAAGAACCTGTACCGCATCGAGAACGTCTCGACCAAGCGCGCCGAGCGCATTACCGCCAACGAAGAGGAGCGGGTGCGTCAGGGCTACGAGATGCAGACCACGCTGCAGTTCGCCGAGTCCGAAGGCAAGCTGCAAATGGTCACCACGGTCGTCGAGGACGACGAAGGCCCGCTGCTCGAGATGCAGTACGGCCCGGCCGCCACGGTCTGGCGTATGAACTTCGGCTGGCGCCGTCGAAAAGAGAAGTCTATCCAGGGCTTCATGATGAATCCGGTCACCGGCCACTGGGTGGGTGGCGTCGACGACGGCAACGGCGAGAAAGAGGCTGAGGGCGAGGCCCCGCCGGACAAGACACCGCCGCAGCGCATCGTTCCCTATGTCGAGGACCGTCGAAACATCCTTATCATTCGCCCGCATTACCGCCTAGGCGAGCTCGTAGCCGAGACGCTGACCACTCTGCAGTACGCGCTCAAGCGCGGCATCGAGGCGGTCTACCAGCTCGAAGAGAGCGAGTTGATGGCCGAGCCGCTGCCCACGCGCGACAACCGTCAGTCCATCCTGCTGTTCGAAGCCGCCGAGGGCGGCGCTGGCGTGCTCACGCGCCTGGCCACTGAATCCGAAGCCCTGTCTGCCGTCGCGGCCAAAGCGCTGGAGGTCATGCACTTCATGGTGCCGCCCGCGGGTCAGTCATGGACCCGCAAGGGGTTGATTGAAGAACTGGACCACGATGGTAAGCCGCTGTGCGAGGCCGGCTGCTACCGCTGCCTGTTGTCGTACTACAACCAGCCCGACCACACGCTCATCGACCGCAAGGACAAGGATGCCGGTGGGCTGCTGCTAGACATCCTTTGTCGACTGACGTCGGCACGGGCCCGCCAAGGCACACAAGGCCGTGCGCCGCAGGAACACGATGCCGAGCTCTCCCGGACCGCTGGCAGCTCGCTGGAGCAGGCTTGGCTGGACCACGTCAACGAGCACGGCTACCGCAAGCCTGACCGGGGTCAGCACACCATCGCCGGCGCCAATGTCTGCGCCGACTTCTTCTACGACGACCTGAATCTCGCCGTCTTCATCGACGGGCCCTATCACGAGACCGACACCCAGCGGGCCGCAGACGCCGCCATCGACCGAGCCCTCGACGAGTTGGGCTATCTGGTGGTGCGCTTCCCCAAGGAGCAGGCTCGCTGGCCCGACATTTTCAAGAACAACGCCGACCTCTTTGGTCCAGGCAAGGCCTGATACGACATGAATGCTCCAACGCCGGAATTCCTTCCGGGCAGCCTGGTTGCGGCCCGTGGCCGCGAGTGGATAGTTCTGCCCGAGTCCGACACGCAGACCCTGCGGCTGCGCCCCCTGGGCGGCGGCGAGCGCGACGAGACGCTCATCTTCCTGCCCCTGGAACGCCAGCCTGTCCAGCCAGCCACGTTTCCCTGGCCTTCGGTCGCCCAGGCTCGCAACCACTCGGCCAGCCAGTTGCTCCTGGATGCCCTGCAGCTCAAGCTGCGCAGCGGCGCCGGCCCGTTCCGCAGCTTCGGCAACATCGCCGTCGAGCCGCGCGCCTACCAGCTTGTGCCGCTGCTGATGGCGCTGAAGCAGCCCGTCGTTCGGCTGCTGGTGGCGGATGACGTGGGTATCGGCAAGACCATCGAAGGCGCACTCATCGCCCGCGAGCTTCTCGACCGCGGCGAGGTCCAGCGCATGACCGTGCTGTGCCCGCCGCACTTGTGCGAGCAGTGGCAGCGCGAGTTGGCCGAGCGCTTCCACATTGCTGCCGTGGTAGTGCGCTCCAACACTGCCGACCGCCTGGAGCGCGACCTGCCGCCCGGCACCTCGGTATTCCATGCCCACCCCTACACGGTCGTCAGCCTGGACTACATCAAGTCCGAGCGCCGCCGTGAAGCCTTCCAACGCTTCTGCCCCGAGTTCGTCATTGTTGACGAGGCCCACACTTGCACCCAGGCGGGCCAGGGCCGCCAGCAACGCTACCAACTGCTCAAGGGCTTGGCGGCCGACGCCACGCGGCATCTGGTGCTGCTGACGGCCACGCCGCACAGCGGCGACGAGGAGGCGTTCTTCAACCTGCTGGGCCTGTTGCGCACCGACTTCACTCAGCTGAAGGACCTGCCCGCTGGCCAGCGCAGTGACCTGCGCGAAGACCTTTCTCGGCACTTCGTCCAGCGTCGCCGGCCGGACATCGCCGAATGGCAGGACACCTCAATGTTCCCGGACCGCAAGTCCGCCGAAATCACCTACAAGCTCACCGGCGCATGGGGCCAGCTCTTCAACGACGTGCTCGCCTACGCACGCGAACTGGTTGAGCGCTCCGAAGGTCAGGGCCTGCGCGAGCAGCGCATGAACTGGTGGGCCGCGCTGGCCCTTCTGCGCTGCATCTCGTCGTCACCCGCCGCCGCAGTCAACGCACTGCGAACCCGGCTGCAGGGCGCGCTGGGCGAGACCGAGGGCGCTGAGGCCACGTCCCTGGAGGAGTTCGAGGCTCAGGCCAGCGACCGCGTACTGGACGGTACCGACGATGCACTGTCCACCGACGACATCGAGCCCGGCGCCCAGACCGAAGATAGCCAACGCCTGCAAGCGCTGATGACCAGCGCTTCAGCCCTGGCCGGCCAACAGAACGACCCCAAGCTCGCCAAACTGCAGGAGCACGTGGCGCTGCTGCTGAAGGAGGGCTTCCAGCCGGTCGTTTTCTGCCGCTACATCGCCACGGCGCACTACCTGGCAGCGGCACTGCGGGAGAAGTTCAAGACCGCCACCGTCAGAGCAGTGACCGGTGAGCTGACCCCCGACGAGCGCGAAGCAGCCGTCGAACAGTTGGGCGAGGGCGAAACCCGCGTGCTGGTGGCCACCGATTGCCTGTCCGAGGGTATCAACCTGCAGGGCCTGTTCACCGCCGTCGTCCACTACGACCTCAGCTGGAACCCCACCCGGCACGAGCAACGAGAAGGCCGCGTGGACCGCTTCGGGCAAAAGGCCCGCGAGGTGCGCAGCACCATGCTGTACGGTGAGGACAACCCCGTCGATGGCGCCGTCCTGCAGGTCATCCTGCGAAAGGCCGAGAGCATCCGCAAGGAGCTGGGTGTTCTCGTGCCCATGCCCGACAACGAGGGCAAGCTCACGCAGGCGCTGATGAACGCCGTGCTGCTGCGCAAGGGCCACCTCAACTCCCAATCGCAGCTGGACCTGTTTGGCGAGCCGGCCAAGGAAATCGACCTGGCCTGGCAGAGCGCCAAGGAGAAGGCCAAGCAGAACCGCAGCATCTTCGCCCAGCGCCGCCTGAAGCCCGAAGACGTGCTGCCCGAGTGGCGCAAGTCTGCCGCCGTGCTGGGTGGCGAGGCCGAAGTTGAGCGTTTCGTGAGCCGTGCAGCAGCCCAGCTCGGCGCGCCGTTGCAGCCAGTAAAGCAGCACTTCAAGCTGCTGACCGAGCACCTGCCACCTGCCGTGCGCGAGCGCCTCGCAGCCGAAGGCCTGTCCAACACGCTGCGCATCGACTTCCACCAGCCTGCCGCGCAGGGCGCCAGCTTTGTCCACCGCACGCACCCGCTGGTGTCCGTGCTGGCCGACACGCTGCTGGAGCAGGCACTCGACGATGCCAGCACAACCGCCGATGACGCCGCCGTCGCTCGTGCCGGCGCCGCCTTCGTGCGGGGCGTGTCGCTCAAGACCACCGTGCTGCTGCTGCGCATCCGCCACCAGCTCACCGTCACCCATGGCAGCCAAACTCGCCTGCTGATGTGCGAGGAAGCCGTGGCCGTGGCCGCCAGCGGCTCCGAGCCCTTTGCCGAACTCGCCCCCGACATGACCCGCCAACTGCTGGGCACCGAAGCCACCCGCAACATGCCCGCCCCGTTGCGTGACCGTCAACTGCAGACGGCTCTCGACGCTTTGCTCGGCTGGCAGCCCCAGTTGGAAGCCATGGCCAAGGCCCGTGCCCAGGCTCTGCTGGCCGACCACCGCCGTGTGCGCGAGGCGGCAGAGGGCCGCGGCAGCTACCAGGTCACCGCCAGCCTGCCCGTCGACGTGATGGGCCTGTACGTGCTGCTGCCGGATGCAACCACTTCCAACGCCGTGGGAGCCTGACACCATGGCCAAGAAGCCCCTCCACCAACTCGCCTACCGCGCCATCCGCATCGAAGGTGGCCTGCTCCCCGCTGAGGAACTGACCCGCCTGACCCTGCTGGCCGACCCCAAGGCTAGCGAGCAGACCGAGCCGCAGTACCGCATCGCCAAGGGCCTGAAGCTGCGCGACGAAATCGCCCGCGACTTCAAGATTGCGCTCACCCTCTGGCAAGATTTCCAGGCGCTGCGCCGCCGGCAGGACGTGCAAGCGCATGATGTCACCGTGCGCGAGTGGCTGTTGCCACTGCTGCGCGACGTGCTGCACTTCCATGACGCTGCGCGTTGCCCGGCCATTCAGCATGCCGGCCACCAATACGCCATCGGGCATGCGGGCACCGGTGGCCGCGTGCCCCTGGTCTTCGCCAGCTTCGACCAGCCGCTGGACGGTGCCGCTGAGCGATTCGGCGAGACCAACCCCGACACCGGCAAGACGCGCCGCCGCAGCCCCTTCATGCTGGCGCAGGAGGCGCTGAACGCCAGCGATGCGTCGTTGTGGGCCATCGTCAGCAACGGCCTGACGCTGCGCATCCTGCGCGACAACGCCAGCCTCACGCGTCCGGCGTACATCGAGGTCGACCTCGAAGCGCTGTTCACCGAAGAGCTGCTGGCCGACTTCAGCGCCTTCTGGCTGCTGGCCCATGCCTCGCGTTTCGGCGCCGCGGAGACGCCGCCCACCGACTGTCCCTGGGAGCGCTGGCGCGCCGCAGGCCAGCAGGCCGGCGTCACCGTGCGCGGCAAGCTGCGCTATCAGGTGGCCGAGGCGCTGCGGGCCCTGGGCACCGGCTTCCTCTCGCACCCGGCCAACGGCGCCTTGCGGGCCGCGCTGCAGAGCACCCAGGACGGCTACGACCGGCAGGCCTTCTTCGAAGAGCTGCTGCGCCTGGTCTACCGCTTCATCTTCCTCGCCACGGTGGAAGACCGCCGCGACCGTGCCACTGGCGAGCGCTTGGTCTTCGCCCCTGACGCTAGCGACGAGGCCAAGGCTCGCTACTTGGCCGGCTACTCGCTCACCTGGTTGCGCGACCGCGCCGTGCGCCGCAGCCAGCACGACCGCCATGCCGACCTTTGGCAGGCACTGACCATCACCTTCGGCTCGCTGGCCAGTGGGCAATCAGCCCTGGGCCTGCCCGCCCTGGGCGGCCTGTTCGATGCCGACCAGTGCCCGCGCTTGGACGCGGCTCAGCTGGACAACCGCCACCTGCTGGCCGCCGTGGTCCAGCTTGGCTGGTTCCGCGCCGATGGCGGCCTGTCGCGCGTCAACTATCGCGACATGGGCCCCGAGGAGCTGGGCAGCGTCTACGAGAGCCTGCTGGAGCTGGTGCCCGACCTGCAGGGGCTGGCATCGCCCACCACGGCTCGCATGGCCTTCGTCGGCGACGACGAGACCGACGCCAGCACCAAGGGCAACACCCGCAAGCTCACGGGCAGCTACTACACGCCCGACAGCCTGGTGCAGGAGCTCATCAAGAGTGCGCTGGAGCCTGTGATTGCGCAGACGGTGAAGGCCAACCCCGAGCGCCCGGTGGAGGCGCTGCTCGCGCTCACCGTGTGCGACCCGGCCTGCGGCAGCGGCCACTTCCTACTGTCGGCTGCGCGGCGCCTGGCCGACGAGGTCGCGCTGCACCGTGCGGCCGCTGAGCGAGAAGGTGGGGCCCCGACGCCATCGGACTACCGCCACGCACTGCGTGACGTGGTGGGTCGCTGCATCTTCGGCGTGGACAAAAACCCCATGGCCGTTCAGTTGGCCAAGACGGCGCTGTGGCTGGAGGCTTACTCGCCCGACCGACCGCTGAGCTTCGTTGACCACCATCTGCGCGTGGGCGACGCGCTGCTGGGTGTGCTGGACCCGAAGGTGCTGGAAGACGGTATCCCCGACGAGGCCTACACCGCGCTCTCTGGCGACGACAAGGCTGTAGCCAGCGCCCTGAAGAAGCAGAACAAGGCCGACCTGAAGAGCTGGCGTGCCATCGCTGGCGGCGACCTGCTCACGCAGGCAGGTTTGGCGACGAGGGCCGTGAGTGTTGACACCTTGGACGACGACACTCCTGCGCACCTAGCAGCCAAGCGCCAAGCCTGGACCGCAGCGCAAGCTGAGGCGCAGCGGAGCCCGTTCGCCCGGCTGGCCGATACCTACGTGGCCGCCTTCCTAGCGCCAAAGCTGGCCGGGGCGGGCGACACCGTACCGCTGTCGGGCTACCTGTGGGGTGTACTGAGTGGCCAGGCGCCAAAGGCGGAGATAGAGGATGCGGCCCAAGCCCTGTGTCGCCAGCACAGCGTCTTCCACTGGTGGCTGGCCTTCCCGCAGGTCGCGGCGGCCGGCGGCTTCAGTGTGATGCTGGGGAACCCGCCGTGGGAGATGCTTCAACTGGACCCACAGGAGTTCTTTGCCGCAGAGGCGCCAACCATTGCCAACGCGCAGCATATGGCTGCACGAGAGAAGCTCATCGCAGCGCTGCGAACCGAACGACCCCACCTGCACGCGAAGTATTGGGCGGCGGTCCGTGCGACCGAGGCGGTTCAGGCGTTTGTACATGCCAGCGGGCGCTATCCACACTCCGGCTTCGGCCGCATCAATCTCGCATCTCTCTTTGCGGAAACTGCCCTTCAAGCGACGAGCCTTGAGCGACGTGGGCGAGCGGGCTTGGTACTCCCCTCTGGCATCGCTACAGATTCATTCACCCAGCACCTATTTAACGCCATTGCAGCGGGCAATCTGTCCAGCCTGTTCGATTTTGAGAATCGCGAGGCCATCTTCGCGGGGGTGCACCGAAGCTACAAGTTCTGCCTGCTAACCATGGGTCGCAGCCAACAGGTCGACTTCCAGTTCTTCGCTGGAAATATTGGGGACCTGATGGACCAGCGCCGCCGGTTCACCTTGTCGCCCGACGACTTCGCACTGCTGAATCCAAATACACGCACGTGCCCGGTGTTTCGCAGCCAGGCAGACGCTGCGCTAACCCAAAAGCTGTACGCCTCGACATCGGTGCTTTGGCGCGAAGAGCTCAAGAACGCAGACGGCGACGTCATTCAGACCGAGCACAACCCGTGGGATATGCAGTTCCAGCTGATGTTCATGATGAACACTGACAGCGGGCTGTTCCATAACCGTTGCGCGTCCGCTGGCCAGCCCGTACGCCTTCCGCTGTACGAGGGGAAGATGATTCACCAGTTCGACCACCGCTGGGCGACCTATGTTGACGCCACCAACGGTGCATTGGGTGAGGTGGAAACCGCCGACGTGAGTGAAGCGCAGAAGGCTGACCCCACCTGCACCGTGCGTCCGCGCTACTGGGTGGACGAGCGCGAGGTGTTGGCCCGTATCGCCAGCCTGCCTCCGCGCGTGTCGCGTGCCTGGCTGGCGCTGCACCTCGCGCATGAAGCTCGGGATGCCACCGCCCTCGAAGCCGCGCTGGCTGACTTGCTGCTTGTCCTGGCCCAGTGGGTGGCCGGTGAGTTGTTCCGTCGCTTAGCCGGTGATGCTCCTACATCTAAAGGCTGGAAGGCAGAGCAGGCACATCCGCACATCGCGCCCACCGAAATCAATGTCAGGGCCCGCTTCCCGAGACTGAATGACGCGCTGCGCAGCGACGGTCTGACTACCAAGAAGGCTCTTTCGGAGTTCCCGAAGTGGGCCACACAGAACCTGAATATCCGGCTGTCCGACGCCGAGCTGGCGGCGCTAGCCGACGCCTTGCACGACGGTGCATTGCCGGAGGCTTTGCGCGCGCTACTTGACAACTGGATGGACCGCCGCAGCCCGCAGTGGTTGATGGGATGGCGCGACATCACGAATGCCACCAATGAACGCACCGTGATTGCTTCGGTGGCGCCAAGGGCGGGCGTGGGCAACAACATGCCCTTGATGCTGTTTGGTTCAGGTGCTACTGCCGGTTCTTTTGCAGCTTTGCTTGGAAACCTGTCTTCGATGACGTTTGACTTTGTTGCTAGGCACAAGGTCGGTGGAATGCACCTCAACTTCTTCATCTTCAAACAGCTCCCTGTACTTCCCCCTGACCGCTATAACCCAGCCGACCTCGCCTTCATCGTCCCCCGCGTACTCGAACTCACCTACACCGCCCACGACCTGCAGGCCTGGGGCCAGGACCTTGCCGCCTACGACCCGCGCCCCGCCGCCGAGCACGGGCAGCCCTTCGCGTGGAACCCTGAGCGCCGCGCCCAACTGCGCGCCGAGCTCGACGCCTACTACGCCCGCCTTTACGGCCTCACCCGCGACGAGCTGCGCTACATCCTCGACCCTAAGGAAGTGATGGGCGCCGACTACCCGAGTGAAACCTTTCGAGTACTGAAGGAGGGCGAGATTCGAACCTACGGGGAGTACCGGACGCGAAGGTTGGTGCTGGAGGCGTGGGACCAGCAGGCTAGCGCATCGCCCGCAGCCCAGCCTGCGCCCGTTTCGTACTCCGAGCTCGGGATGATTCGCAATGCTGAGGAGGGCCGTTTGGCCGGCCTAGTGACGGCGCTGGTTGCTGAGCGCGCAAGAGACGGCTCGCTGGTGGACATCCAGTCGGCGGTGGCTATGTTGGCAGTTGCTGAACGCCACCTGGACCCTGTCGACGGCAAGCGCTTCGAGGTCCTGCGCGGTTCGCTCGGAATTGCAGATGTAGCGCCACTCCTGAATCGCATCCTGCCTATCGTGCAGCGTCTGGTTGGCGTTGATGTGCTCGTGCGTTCAAACCAGGGTGGCGAGGCCTTCTACGCGCGAGGCGCAGGTGTGCCGCCTGGCGATGTCATCCAGCTGCCAGAGCATCCCGAGACTGCTCGGCTTCTGTGGCAGGCCGAGAGTCGGCGTTTGGCTGCAGAGGTCGAGAAGAGCGCACCTGTCGCCGCAAGTCCTAAGGCGACCGGAACACATTAGGAGGACGCGATGTCAACCTGGCTCAAGGCATGTAAATCGGTCCGCACGCAGCCCAGACTTTGGGTGGAAACGATGTGGCTGGTCGAATCCCGTGAGCCGTTGGTGCTCACGCGCACCATCGACCTGCATGCCGGGCTGAACATTGTCTGGGCTAAGGAGTCCGCCTCGAACGACGCCTCGGGTTTGGCGAGCGCCGGCCACGGCGTGGGTAAGACCTCCCTATGCCTGTTGCTGAGGTACGTGCTCGGCGACGATGCGCCGGCCATCGCAACCCTGCGAAGCAAGGCGGCTGGTAGCTTCCCCAAAGGTGGTGTGGCGGCTAAGGTCCACGTGGATGGCGCTGCCTGGCTGGTCTTTCGGCCGTACGGCTTGTACAGCCACTCTCTGGCCACTCAGTGTGACGCGCTGGACCAATTGCTCGATGGCACCGTGCCGAAAGACTTCGACGGTTACGGGCGCATGCTCGAGCAGTTCTCGATAGGCCGGCTTGCGACCCGCTCCTTGCCAGGGACGAATCAGCGGCTCGAATGGCGGCATCTGCTCGCCTGGTGCATCCGGGAGCAGAGAACGCGATTTGACGGCTTCTACCACTGGCGCGAAGGCGAAGGTTTGGGCTTCAAGCGTTCACGGCGCGACCCACCGCTGCTGGTAGGCTCGGTGCTCGGTCTCGTAGACCAGCAGTTGGACCAGTTGCTGCGCGACATCGAGGCCAAGCAGAAGCTGGTCGAACAGGCCAAGGAGCGCATCCCAGAGCTTGAACGAGCGCCGGCCTTCGCGTTGGCTCATGCCGACCGCCAGCTGCGTCTGCGAGTACGGGCGGAAGAGGACGAACCTGTATTCGCGACCACGGTCGGCGAATCAGTGGAGTCTCGTGTTCAAGCAACCCTGCAGGCCGCTGAGCAAGACGAGAAGCGATGGGAGCGCGAGGCGGCTCAGGCAGAGGATGCGCAGGCGGAAGAACAGGTGCGCCTGCACGAGCTGAATAAAGCCCGCGACTTGGCAAAGCTTGACATGGAAATCACCAAAGCGCTTGTCAACGCCAAGCGCGACGACTTCGAGCGGCTGAGCAAGGTCCGAGACCGGCTGGCTGGCCTGGAGGGGCGATGCGACCCCGGAAATGTCGAGTTCAGCGCGTGCGAATACGTTCAGAAGAACAAGAGCGCCGTCAACATGACCTGGTTCCAGGATGGTAGGCAGGCCCAGGCAGACGCCTCCTCGTTTGCTACACGCCATCAGGCCAGCCTGACCGTGTTCGAGAACACTGAGAAGGCGGTTGCAGACCAACAGCAGCTCATCTCCAAAAAGAAGACCGAACTTCACAAGCTGCGCGTTCGCATCGCTACCAGCGAGAGCGCGCGGACGTTCTTGAAGCAATCCTGGGACGAGCTTCAGCTGAAGCACACCCAAAGGTCCCAAGGCGGCGACACGACCGAGCTCGTCGAGGCGCGGACGCAACTTCAGGCGTTCGAATCAGCTCTGGACTCTCTTCGAGCGGCCGAGGTCGCCCGACGGTCTCAGCAGTCGTCGCGGGTCGACGCCCTCAAGGCCCTGACGGCCACCGTGTCGACCAGACTCCTGGGTGCCGCGGGTCACGCGCGATTCGTCCCAGGGCATGAGGTCCGCCCCTTCGAAGTGGCGCGTGGCGGCGAGGCGTACCAGGTGCTGGAGGTGCTGCTCGGTGACATCGTGTGCTTGCTCGATTCAGCCACGTCTGACGCCAGCCATCACCCAGGCTTCCTGGTTCACGACTGCCCTAGAGAGGCCGACATGAGCGAGCTCCTGTACCGGGAATTCTTCCTCGCCGCGGCCGAGGCGGCAGACCAGCTTGGTGAGGGCGGCATGGCGCCGTTCCAGTTCATCGTCACGACGACATCTGCGCCTCCGCCCGAGCTTCAAGGGGGACGAGTTGTGGTACTCGAGCTGGAACCTGGTGTCGAAGAGAAGATGCTCTTCCGACGGGAATTGCAGCCCCTTCTTTCTGGTTTCGAATGACGCCAAAAACTACACATTCAGCTCCGGACGAACCGGCGGCAGCAGCGATTGATGCTGCCGCTTTGAATCTAAACATGAAACCGCCTTACCTCCAGCACCTCAAACTGGCCGAGCCACTGACGTTGGATGGCGGCGGCAAGTGTGAGGTTTGGGACCTGGATGTGGCCGCCGATGCAGCTTGCCTCAGTGAGTGGGCCATCCGATTCCGCCAGACATATTGTCCCGACAGCGACATCGACATCCTTCGTGCGGGCACTGGCAAGTCGCGAGCGGAGTACCTTTTGGAGTTGGTCTTCCCGGACAAGAACGTAGCACCAGGGCCAGGTGTCCGTTCGGGTGACTTTGCGGAACTACTGGTCTCGGACTACGTCGAGTTCGTCCTCGGTTACTGGGTGCCGCGCGGCAAGTATGCCGAGAAGGGGAGTCGAAACGAATCAGTCAAAGGAGTCGACATTGTCGGCTTCAAATGTCCTGATGCTGGGAAGCCGAAGGCAACCGACGAGATGTTGACCTTTGAGGCAAAGGCTCAACTTGGGGATGGGAAATACAAGAACCGCCTTCAGGATGCGGTCGACGACTCGAGCAAAGACTACCTGAGAGCCGCAGAAACGCTGGCCGCGATGAAGCGCCGCATGCACGTATCGGGCGAGCGTGCGTCGATGTTGGTCGTGGAGCGATTTCAGAACGCTGTCGACCGACCCTACCGGCTTTTCTCAGGAGCGGCTGCCATTCTTTCTGGCACGGCGTTCGATGCAGATGGCATCAAGGCAACTTCCACCGCCAAACACAACAACGCAGGCAATTTGAGGCTGATTGCCGTCAAAGGCAAAGACCTGATGACGCTGGCCCATGCCTTGTACCAGCGAGCAGCCGATGAAGCCTGAATTCAACAGTCGTCGGTACTTCGGCATTACTCGGTCCAAGGGGAAGATGTACGAGCTTGGGCTATCTGAAGAGTCCCATATCGCTGTGCCGGAAGGGGTAGAACCCGCCGCCCTGTTTCCGCTGTCTATCGGGACACTGGTGGATGCCTCCGCTGCGCTCAATGACGCCGAAGACGTCCAGGGTGGATTGGCCGACGACCTGCTGGACGACATCGGCTTTGCGGCGAGTTTCTTCGATGCCTACTTGGGCTCCCGGTTCGATACTGAGGTTTCGCGGGAGGTCATGCTGTTCGCATCTGCTAGTTACTTCTTGGGTCAGCGTCCGGGGAGTAGTCTGGTGCTTGCGCGGCGGCTGCAGGTAGGCGGTGCCAATGCGGTTGAGCAGTTTACGGTCTGGGCATTGCAGGCCGCCTGGCTTCAGCCGCCTGGCTTGGCTGCACACTGGCTGACTGGGCTGCTTTACGAACTTTCCATCCGCCTGATGAGCCACTTCAACGACGGCACGCCGCCCGAGCCAGTCGTCGAATTGCTGCACGAGGTCCGTCGCTTGACCTACGCCAGCGGAACCTCGCGGGAAGTCGTTCTCGCGGAGGTCGCATCCGCGGTGGTTAAGCTGCGCTTGGCGGGCTCTGCATGGGCACTGATGCCCGGGTTCAGCGGTCTGGGTAGTGCCGCTTGGGCAGACGCAATTCGTCGTCCAGGTTTCCCCAAGGAACTCTGGCCGTCCCAGAGGCTGCTTGGCAAGGCCGGACTCTTCACTGGGAAGTCGGGCCTTATCCAGATGCCCACGAGCGCGGGCAAGACGCGTTCGGTGGAAGTCATTCTCCGCAGCGCATTCCTGGCCGACCGGACGCGGGTTGCGGTACTCGTCGCGCCGTTCCGCGCCCTGTGCCATGAAATTGCTACTTCTCTGCGCAACGCGTTCAAGGGCGAGGACGTCAAGGTCAACGAGCTTTCTGATGCTCTACAACTGGACTTTGTCGACCAGTTGGCAGAGTTGCTTGGGCAGGCGTCTCCGACAACGCGCCACATGATGGTGTTGACACCGGAGAAGCTGCTGTATGTGCTCAGACAAGAACCGACCTTGGTTGCGCAAATCGGAATGGTGGTCTACGACGAAGGGCACCAGTTCGACACCGGGCCACGCGGCATCACCTACGAACTGCTGCTGACAGAAATCAAAGCGTTGCTAAGCCCATCGGCGCAGACCGTGCTCATCTCCGCGGTCATCAAGAACGCCATCGCGGTCGGCACGTGGCTCATCGGCACCGAGCCCAACGTTGTCGACGGTACGGGCCTGTTGTCCACGGCCCGGTCGGTTGCGTTCGCGACATGGAGCGAGCGGCTCGGACAGCTCTTGTTCTTTGAGTCTGGTAACTATGCTCGGCCAGACTACTTCGTTCCACGGAGCATCGAATCTCAGGAGCTGCAGCTTCGTGGAAAAGAGCGAAACCCGCGCGTCTTCCCGGCAAAAGGTGACGACGCATGGAAGGACGTATCGCTCTACCTAGGAATTCGGCTGGCGCCAAATGGTGCGGTGGCCATATTTTGTGGCCGGAAGGACACCGCCAGTGGGTTGGCAGCGCGCGCAGTGGAGGTGTACGAGCGAGGGTTCAACCTGCCGGCTCCCGCAACAGCCTCTGACGTCGATGAGATTCAACGCCTGACGCATCTGGCCACGCAGCACTTCGGCAAGGATTCAATGGTGGCAAAAGCTGCTTCCCTTGGTGTGTTTGTTCACCACGGAACGACGCCCCAAGGACTGCGCCTGTCCATTGAGCATGCGATGCAGGGCGAACTCATCAAGCTGGTGATTTGCACGTCGACATTGGCTCAAGGTGTCAACTTGCCGATTCGGTACCTCATTGTCTCTGGGGTAAACCAAGGCGCTGAACGCATCAAGACGCGGGACTTCCAGAACTTGATTGGCCGCGCCGGCCGCGCTGGCATGCACACCGAAGGGCTGGTCATATTTGCTGACCCTGAGGTCTTTGATAGCAGGCGCACTCAAAGGTGGCGTATGGATGCTGCAGCTGAGCTATTGAGGCCCGAGAATTCTGAAGAGACATTAAGCTCACTGCTGGACTTGGTGGCACCCTTCCCATCGTCCGGGTGGGATACCTCAGTTAGGTTGCCTCTAAACGAGGTGTTGGGAGCCTACTTTCTGACTAACGAAGATTTAGTCCTTTGGGCTAATGATGTTTGCAATAGATACCCGGGCGCTTCGCTGGACGCTCGTGTCCTGTATCGGGGGATACTCGAACGAAAGAAAAATTTAACGGCTCTCGAGAGCTATTTGATGGCTAATCGAGGAATGGACAGCTTTGAAGACTGGGTGCCAAGAGTACGTAATTTGGCTACTTCAACGCTGGCCTATGCGCTGGCAGACGAGTCAGCGAAAGAGTCACTGGTCCAGCTTTTTGAGTTTTCGGCGACGCACATTGAGCGGCTAGTTCCAGAGCCCGCTCGTCAGGCCTCATACGCGAAAACGCTGTTGGGCGCACTCGATTCCACAAAAATCGAAGCATGGGTCCAGGAGCGTGCTGATTCACTTCGAGCTCTTGCCACACCGGATGAATGGCTGCAGGAGGTCTGGCCAGTTTTTAATGCAGTGGTCAATGATAAGCTGCTGAAGGGTATGGAGCCAGCAGGAGTTGCAATGCAACTCGCGCATGAATGGATGCGTGGGAGTTCCTATCGACAGCTAATTGATATAGCCATGGCTGCTAAAGCTTCAAAACCCTGGGGAGAGAATGGCCGGCGCAGCCTTGCTGAGGCTGACGTGCTTCAGTTTTTAGAGGGTTGCCTCAGTTTTGACTGTCCGTTGGTAGTTGCAGCTATTGGGCAATTTCTTTTTGGGACAAGCGGGCTAAATGGCGAGGAGGCTGGGCCGCTAAATGAATTCCAAAAGTCCCTGGCGTATGGCCTGCCTAGCAAACTTTCAGTTTCGACCTACGAGTCCGGTCTGGCTGACCGGCATATTGCTCAGAATGTCGCGATTGACATTTGGCTGGCCGGGTATGAAGGGGCGCATTTCCACGCTGCTCTGACAGAGTATCGCGAGATTGTTGCCAACACTTTGGCGGGCTATCCGTCTTACTTCGGCGCCGTGCTCGAAAGTCTTTGATTCGCGTAGCTTGCCGCTGCCCGTTTATGCCGTTGAGGGAGAAAGTTCAGGATGACAGACACACTGTTTAAAGAAGTTCACTATTCGCTGGGTGGCCTCATCGGCGACATCGGCCTCGGGCGCATCGGCCTTCCCGACATCCAACGGCCTTTCGTCTGGGCCAACGCCAAGGTTCGTGACTTGTTTGACTCTATGTATCGCGGCTACCCGGTCGGCTACTTCCTGTTCTGGCAGACCGGCGCCGAGGGCGTGGAGCCCAAGGTCATCGGCGACGCTAATAAGCAGAAGGCGCCGTCGCTGCTCATCGTAGATGGACAGCAGCGCTTGACCTCGCTGTACGCGGTCATCCGGCGCGAGGCCGTGTTGCGCGAAAACTTTGAGCGCGAGCACATCCGAATCGCCTTCCGACCGCAGACTGGCACCTTCGCCGTGCCGGACGCGACGACCGAGCGCGACCCGGAGTACATCCTTGACATCTCCGAGGTGTTCAATCGGCCAACGCACAAGACCATCGGCGAGTACCTGAAGCGCCTGACGGCTTCGCGCGAAGTCTCCGACGCCGAGGAGGAGAAGGTGGCCGACGCCATCGGCCGGTTGGCTGGGCTGACGAACTTCCCGTTCATCGCGCTGGAGCTGTCCCAGCAGTGCACCGAAGAGCAGGTGGCCGATGTCTTCGTGCGCATCAATAGCGAGGGCAAGAAACTCAACCAGTCGGATTTCATCCTGACGCTGATGTCAGTGTTCTGGGACGACGGCCGTACTGAGCTGGAGAAATTCTGCCGCGCAGCGCGCCAGCCGGCGCTTGCCGGTCAGGCCAGCCCGTTCAACCAGATTTTCCAGCCCGACCCTGACCATCTGTTGCGCGTCGACGTCGGTGTGGCTTTTCGACGGGCCAGGCTTGAGAACGTCTACTCCTTGCTGCGCGGCAAGGACCTGGCCACCGGCGAAGTCAGCCTGGCCCAGCGTAATGGTCAGTTTGAAAAGCTGCGTGATGCCCAAGGGCGCGTGTTGAATCTGACCTATTGGGCGGACTTCCTGAACGTGGTCCGCGCCGCTGGCTACCGCAGCGCCAAGACCATCAGCTCGGTAAACGCTCTGGTGTTCGCGTACCAGTTGTACTTGGTGGGCCGCACCGAGTACGACGTCGAAGGGTTCAAGCTGCGCAACGCGATTGCGCGTTGGCTCTTCATGTCGCTGTTGACCGGCCGATTCACCTCGTCGCCGGAGTCCCGCATGGAGCAAGACCTGGCCGAGCTCCGCGAGCTGAAGACTGCCGACCAGTTCCTCGCCCGGCTGGCGACCGTGGCGTCTGGAACATTGACAGACGACTATTGGACCAAGACACTGCCCTTGGACTTGGCGACATCGGCAGGGCGCAGCCCCGCTCTATTCGGTTTCTACGCAGCGCAGACGCTGCTGGGTGCCCGGGCCTTGTTCTCGCAGAGCCCTGTGGTGGACCTGCTGGACCCTCCAGCCCAAGGCCAGAAGAGGGCGCTCGAGCGGCATCACCTATTCCCCAAGCAATACCTGAAGAAGCAGGGCATCGAGAGCGTTCGCGACATCAACCAGATTGCCAACTACGCGCTGGTGGAATGGGACGACAACATCTCCATCTCAGACGCGCCGCCTACCCAATACTGGGGCAAGTACGCTGAGCGCTTTGACCAAGCGACGCTTGCCACCATGATGCAGTGGCATGCGTTGCCAGAGCGGTGGTGGACGATGAGCTACGACCAGTTCCTGGCGGCCAGGCGCCCGCTCATCGCTGGCGTCATTCGCCAAGGCTACCAGAAGTTGGTTGGAACGGTGGCATGACACCCCTTGACCGTCTGCGCATCGAGAAGGCGGCCGCTGACTGCGGCTTCGAAATGACGCCTCTCGAGCGTGACGGCGGATTGGAGCTACGTTCAGCGCGGTTCCCCGAGGCTGTCCTCGTGCAGCCGACGGTTTCCTCTAAATTGCTGGTCTGGACGTCTACTGCCGGCTTGCTGGGTGCGACGGCGGGTGTTGACTTCGTCACGGTGGAAGGATTTGGGCAGCTCTACGACTTGCTGCGGACCGCTGCCGCGCATGCTCGAACCATGCCGAACCGAGTGGCGGATGCGTTCCGTCGTGAAACCGCCGTTTTGCCTCGCTCAACGGAAGCGGAGCGCCTTGTTGTCCAGCGTGTAGGCCAAAACTTGTTCAGAGCCGCGTTGCTTGACTATTGGCAAGGCCGATGCTGCGTGAGCGGTCTCGCTGTTCCCGAACTGCTTCGGGCGTCGCACATCAAGCCATGGGCAGCCTGCAGCAGCGACGATGAACGGTTGGACGTGTTCAACGGTCTGCTACTCGCGCCTCACATCGATGCACTTTTCGACGGGGGTTGGATATCATTTTCTGATGATGGGTGTGTGCTTATCTCGCCCGCATTGCCGGAAAGCGCTCAAGACTATTTCGGACTTAGCCTGAAGTGGGTAATTCACGATATCAGGCCGCAACATGACCATTATCTGACCTTTCATCGCCATCATCAGTTCAGAACGCTATGCTCTGAGGTGAACAAGAGCACGAGCCGAAGGGACTAGTGCTTCGCCCTGTATTCGATTACTTGCCGTTTCGGGCTGCCGCTGCAGCCATTTCAGCCAAGAAAGGTCCACAGTCCTCCACTCGCTGAGGCCGTGAATCAAGGAATCATCACGGTTCTTGCCGGCAATCCACATCGGCGGCTTGGATTATCGATAAGAACCGCGATGATTTCTTGATTGCTCAGCAAGACCCCGAAGCTGGTGCCTGGGGACCCTATGCCATTGCTGAAATGGCCGCAACCAAGCGTCACACCGAAGCCGAGAATCTTGCTGTGTTTTTTGAACGAACTCCTGCAGACACGACCGCGGGGTGAATAAGAACTCGTCCGTGGTCGCTTAGTGCGTGAGAACAGGTCCTGCTGGACCTTTCGCATTTTTATGAAACTCCCAAGACCTCCAGTACGGACGGCACCTGTTCGGGGCGAAACCCATGCCCGAGTTCACACAGAAACAACCGTCCGGCAGCAGCGTGTCTTGAGCCAATCAGTCCAGTTCCACTTTCGGCATCGTCGAGAATCACATAGTTCTTGGGTTGGCCATGCGTCTTCATCCAGGCATCGATTGCTTGAAGTCTCGTTTGTCCCACGGTCTGGGGCGCCTCTCCGAACGGATGAAGTTGCTCTGCGAGGAGTGCTGCATTTGTCCGCTGGAATAACTGTCGAGCCGAGGCAAGGTCAAGGAACCGCAGCCATGTCGTCGTAAGCACAATGGTGGGCTTGGCTTGTGCCACGACTGAGAGCAGGGCTGCCAAAGCAGGTGGGTGCCATAGGTGACGATGAAGGTCTGCCGGCTGTGGCCGCTGCAGCAGATGGTGACCACCGTAGTGCGTTCCCAAGGCAATGACTTCGTCGAAGTCCAAGAAGAGAACGGAGCGGCCGCCACCGGTGTCTGCTTCCCGGCCATCATCCGGATGGGCTTTTCGCGAGCTCATGGCGCCATGACGTCTATAACAAGCTCAGGGTCGTACCCATTGGAACCCGGCACGATGGAGTAGGGGTAGCCGCGGTCAGTTGGACTTCCAAAGGGGTTGGCTGCAACACGCGTGGCTCCGATACGGTAGTCGCACGCTACGCTCACACCTCCATGCAGCCAGATGGCCGCGGACTGCATCAATTCGGTCAACCGGGATTGGTTGGGCTGCGCGATGGGGTCTATGGGGCCCTGCAAAGGCGTCGATTTCGGATGTGGCGCATGGTGAGACACCACAACCGTTGGCCCCTTGAAGGGCTGAGCGAGCCTCTTGGCAAGCCATGCAACTGCGCAGTTGTGATGCCACAGAAGTGCTGCATACGGGATGGGCTTGCCTTTGTGGCGTATGTCCTCGTAGGGCGACATGGCCAAGGCAAGCCTGCCTAGATGTACCGGGGAGCCGAAGTCGGGCCATAGCGTCGTACCGAGAAATCGCACGCCGCCAATGACCACAGAGTCGTTCTGCAGCACCTTTACCTTCGAGCCAATGGCTTCGAACTTCATGACCATCGTCGTCTGGTCAACCTCAAGTCCCGCATGCTCCCGAATCCCGGGCACGTACAAAACTGAGACCTTGAGCGCACGGGCAAACTCCATTCCGAGCATACAACCCGCGACGCTGCCGGCCAGCACGACCAGGTCTACACCAGGCCGCACCGTGAAGGGGGCTTGCAGGCCGTTCTGTTCAAGGTGCAGGTCAGAAACAAGCTGAAGTCTCAGCATGGGAGCGAGTGCAACTCTGAGGTTGCACCACGGCGCTCGTAGACCAACTCGAAGTCGTTCTCCAGGTCCTGCAACTGTTTCGTGGTCACACCCGACTCTGCAATCAGGTGTCCTGAAGCAAGGTGGTACCAATGTGTGCCCGTCGACCGCGAACGGTACGCCGCCTCAAGCTCCTCATACATCAGGTCTTGTTTCGTATGGTCTCGAAACCGCATAAACACGTTCACGCGAGACCACCTACAGCCGACGAGCTCGCGTTCGAGCTGATAGGCCGCTGCCGCATCTGTGGTTACGTACTGCACCACTTCAATGTCTTGCCGCAGGTCGACGCAAGCCTCTAGCAGAAAGAACACTCGAGATGAGAACTCCGCGAATCGCCACGCCTGGCGTCCCCGCTCCTTGGTGATTGTTGGCGGCAGTACTTGAGCACGACGCTGTGTGTGGATGAAGGTGTCCATAGACTTTCCTGGGCCCCTGTGCACCGCGCGCTTCCAGCTTCTACTGATGAACTGGCGGTGCAGGTAAACGTATAAATGACAAGCATCATAAATGATGCATCATTTATGATGCCACAAAGAAGAGGTATCTTTTATGCGGTTCCTTAAAAGTGACATCTCTTCAACACTCGCAGGCATGCGAATCGAACTGAACGAGCATGAGGTCAAGTGGTCCGTCGCGGTGGGGTTGGTCCTGCGCAAAACAAGAAAGCAGGGGGGCTTCGTCCAGGAGGAGGTTGCCTATAAGGCCAGTACCGGCCGCCTAACGATTCAAAGAATTGAGTACGGGGCGACCAGCCCAAACCTGGTGACGCTTCTGCGCGTATGTGGCGCACTTGAGATTGCTCCCTCGATTCTCTTCGCCGAAGCGGAGAAACTGATGCAGCATCCAAAGAAGCTGGAGGCGGCCATCGAAGCACGAGACGCCGAGCTTGCCCCAGTCCGAGCACGCCGGAGAAACTCTTGAGGGCCGGCAGCGCGGTGCTTCAGGGCTTAGGTGGGGATGTGCGTCGTCCCGATAGCGTCAACTGGGCTTCGGCGGAAGCCTGTGCCCGCGCACGGCCAAGCTCTACGGCTTTGCGCACGTCCATCTCTATGGCGCCGAGGTCATGTTCAGGGGCAGCCAGCTGACCGAGTGCCCCATCCCGAGATATGAGCCACAGACCCGTAGCGAGTATGCCCATACTCACAGTTGGGTCTCCAGCCTCCAACCGCCGCAACGTGGCAACAGTAACCCCAAGTCGTTGGGCCCAGGTGCGCAGAGACTCTCTGCGGCGGAGCCGGGCAACCGCAAGGTCTGCCCCAAGCTTTTGAAGAACAGCGATGGTGGAAGGAGGTAGTTGCTCGATGGCTCTCGCGGTCTTTGGCATGTCAATAGAGTAGTACAAACTGCAGGCTTTTGTATTCCTGTAGTGTGATATCGCTTGCTGCCCGGGCCGCCGCTGCTCGGTAGCCGATTGAGCCCGAAGGGCTCATGGGGGGTACTAAAAGTGCTTCCTACACCTCTGACTGATGCCCTTCCGGACGTGGCGCCTGCGCTCCTGCCGCAAAATGCGCTCCTGGCTCGAGGGCGTCAACCCGCCTCGAGGGTCTTGAGGGTCTACCTTTAGCTCGCCTCAACTTCGTATGTTTACGGCTTGGCCCAAAGCATCCGAAGCACACGATAACTTGATTAGATTGGTGCATGCATGAAGCAATACCTGGAATTGCTTGAAGACATTCTTCAAAATGGTGAGGTCAAAGGTGACCGCACAGGAACGGGGACGACCTCTGTCTTTGGTCGGCAAATTCGCCATAACCTCGCGAACGGATTCCCGCTTCTGACAACCAAGAAGCTTCATTTCAAAAGCATCGCCAACGAGCTGATTTGGTTCCTCAGCGGCAACACCAATATCGCGTGGCTCAACGAGCACGGTGTTTCCATCTGGGATGAATGGGCGACTCCTGAAGGGGAGCTTGGCCCGGTGTACGGAAAGCAGTGGACCGCGTGGCCCACCAAGGACGGCGGCACCATCAACCAGATTGACTACGTCGTCAATACGCTCAAGACCAACCCCAACAGCCGGCGAATCCTGTTCCACGGTTGGAACCCTGAGTACCTACCCGACGAATCGAAGAGCCCGGTCCAGAATGCCGAGAATGGCCTGATGGCCCTGCCGCCTTGCCACCTCCTGTACCAGTTCTACGTGGCCAACGGCAAGCTTTCTTCTCAGCTGTATATCCGAAGCTCGGACAGCTTCCTGGGCCTGCCTTACAACATCGCCTCGCTGGCACTTCTGACGCACATGTTGGCCCAGCAGTGCGATTTGATTCCACACGAGATTGTGGTCAGCATCGGCGACCTGCACGCCTACGCAAACCACATGGAACAAATCCAACTGCAGCTCACACGGTCTCCGAAGAAGTTGCCGCAGCTGAACATCGTGCGTAAGCCTGACTCTATTTACGGCTACCGCTTCGAAGATTTTCAGATTGAGGGCTACGACCCTGACCCGGGGATTAAGGCGCCCATCGCTGTTTGAGCGCCCACTCAAGGCGGCTTTATGACACGGGCCCGGATGGGGCCCGTATTTCTTTGGCGCCTTGCGATGTGGTCAGCACTATCGTTTCGATGGCCCCTCATCGGACTTGGCCACAGCTCTCTCCCGAAGTGGCACTACCTTTGCGGGTGAACGCGTGGGCTTGGATGGAGTAGCGTCCCGGAGTGTGTTCCTGGTGAGCTGGGTCACCTCTGCCAAAAGGTCCTTGGCCTGCTGGAGCTCCTTTCTGAGCAGCTCATTTTTCGCGTGAAGTCTCGCGTTCTCGGTGCGGCTAAGCTGTAGTTGGTTCCTGAGCCTCTCGGTCTTCGATTCAGCTTTCGCTGCGGCCGCCTTCGGCTGCTCTGACTTCTCAGCGTCCCGTTTCTGCTTTCTTGCAGTTCTGATGTCCTCCAGCTGGGTAAGCGGCCATCCCCGGTTGCGAAGGGTGCCGCGCGAACATCCGACAAGCTTGGCTAACGACACTTCGGTTGTCTTGAGGCGGCGGTCACTCTCAATCTTCTTGAGCGCATCCTCAATAGCCTGCGTCATTGCGTCAAAGTCACTTGCGTTCTTCGCCACGAGGGCATCTGGGCGGGACTTGTCGGTCATAAAGTGGCCGGGTTGATGCCGAGGTCTCGGAGCACCCGTTCTCCCGTGGATATGGCTGCTTTGAAGTTGTCCGCGGCATGCGCCAGGCGTGTGTCCGACGCCAGCTCTTTGTTCTTCACCACGATGTCTTTCCACTGTGCCACGTGAATTTGCGTGACTACGGCGTTGTCGCAGTCGCCGGTGTTGCACTGCAAGTTGCCGATGCACGGTGGGGGCCGTTTCGTACCGTCGGCCAATTCTTCCTCCCGAACGCCACCACAATACCCGGGCCCGACGTTCACGAATGGCGAACCACAAGCTGCCAGTTGGTCGATGATTTCGTCTTGCGTCCAGCCTTCGGCCATGCGTCCATCAAAGTAGACCTTGCGCCTCTGGCGAAACGCCTCAGCACCGCCGCCTGCTATAGGTGAATCGGGATTAAACAGCGCATTCGCAGCCTCTCTGGACAGGTCCTTCACTGCCATTGCTCGAGCCACCTTCTGTTCCCCAATGTTTCCATAGCCCAGCGTGACATCAGCCGGCAGACCAGCAAGGTCCGTGTAGAGATGCTTGAGCTGATATGAGATGTAGACGATGCCGACGTCTGCTTGGGCTAGTTTGTGCGCTAGCGTGTGCCGGAGCTGATGAGGGTTGATGACCCAGTCGCGCCAACGGCCATCCGCATCTGCCATCTGCAAATAGATGTTCAACCCTTTTCTGAAGCCCGACAGCGATAGAGGTTGCGGCTCTTCTCCAATGGCAACGGTAAATGTGCTCGAGACCAGATACGGGTTGAAAGTCACCCGCGAAATTTGTTCGAGACACGTCACGGCGTCTCTGAGTATCGGGATTGCAGGCCAAACATCATCACCAACAGGGGCCTTCAAAGGCCGGTGCTTGGACGTCGTTCCTACCAGCATCGGAATGCCGTGAACTTCCTCGATGCAGCCGGCAACAAACGAGGTGAAGTCTGAAAATCGGCCGCCTGTGTAAAGGCCGATTAGCATCATGCACGCGCGCTGCAGGTCACTGATATAGATGAAAAAATCTTCAGTAGAAATCCCGTGCTTGAGTGTGAACTCTCTACGTTCCTCGCCGGTCCTAATACGCTTTTTTCCAAGCTTTGCCGTGTATTCTCTGTCGTCATTTCGGATGGCAACATAGTCTTCCCAAGCCTCGGCCAAGAGGATTTCCCGAGGAAGCAGCCCAGACAGCTGTACCGGGACGGTTTGGTCGTAACGGTCGAGCTGCAGCGCATAGAGAAAGCACGCGACATCCTTGCTTGCGGTGTTGCTCAGCATCCGAAACAGTGCATCTGGCATTACGCTTTCAAAATCACGAGGAGTCGGCTTAGGAAATGTGAGATTGTCGATGTCACCTTCGGTCCACTGAGCGGAAGCTCCAGAGAATTTTCCTCGCAGCACCGGAGACGCGAAAGCTCGCAGGCCCTTATAAATCAGCCTCCCATCCGCAAATGGATACTTCGGCAATGCCGCCTCAATGTCCTGAAAGGTAATCTCGGTGACAGACTGAAGCGGGGTATAGGGCAGGCTAGGTGCGACAGAAGAAATTCGCTCCGCACGTACTGCATCAACCACAGAGAACAGCACCACTAAAGCTCGAGCCATAGAGACGACGGTCGGCGGCTTGCTTCGCTCAATTTGCTTGCCACGCTTGCCAAACACGAAAGGCATCTCGAGCTGCACGAAGCTCAGCAAGCGTATGTCTTCGATAAGCCCGTCGCTCACGCGAGCGTCCAGATGACTTTTGGCGATGACGTTGTTCAGTGAGGAGACAGGTGCATCGCGGTTAAATCGATATATATCCCAATCAATCGCGAGCTTTGCTTCAGAGTGTCCCTTCAACCGGACGTTCGAGTCGTCGCTGAGGTCCCATTTGCCATCGCTGTAGACCGAATGCTTGGACACTCGGTAATCTTGAGGAGGAAAAGTGGGAAGGGCGATGGCATCAACGGAAAGTGATTCTCTTTTGGTTTTCGCCATCTCAAGCCACTCCACGATACACGGCGTTATCCACGAGCGGATTCAGTCTGGCAGCCTCCTCACGCGCCCATCGTATGTCTTCCGCCGAAAATTCACTGCGCTCTGGGTCCAGCAAGTTCTCGATGACTGCTCTGGAGTCCTCATAAAAGCCCGCATTCGGCAGGTTCTGGACGTTGGTCTCTGTTGCTGCCTTAATCTGGTCCAGGTATGCGACAAGCGTCGGTAAGTTGCGCCGAAAGATGACTACGTTCTTGCAGAAGATGCACATGTTGAACCTGCTGCAGGCTCTGCCGGGGACGTAGCTCTTCGAGGCTCGAACGCGTTTAGGTGGGTCAAAGGGATTCTTGCAGTCAGAGAGCAGGCCTCGATACAAATGAATGGGCTGTTCGGTTGCTGTGGCGTTCTTCGTTCGCGCGCATGCGTCTGGGTCGTCGAACTCCATGCGATTGGCGTGGATGGTCGCGAGCGCATCTCGGACCACCTTACGAGCCTCAACCTCAAGCTTTTTTCGTGACAGATACCCAATGGTGGTCTTTAACCCCTTGTGGCCTGCAAAGAGTTGAATCGTGAGGATGTCTCGTCCTTGAAGCGCAAGTTCTGTGAGCTTCGTTGAACGAAAGCGGACCAAGTTGAAGTTGAGCGCTTCACCGTCCTCTCCTACCAACCCATATTTCTCTACAATTTGAGCGCACCAACTGCTCGTTTTCTTTGAGTTCACCCCCTGGGTCTGGCCAAATGTGCGTGGGCCGCGGGAGGTGTAGATAAGCAAACGATTCTTTAACGGGTGGTCTTCGGGTAGGCTGCTGCGCAGCGGCTCGGTGGCCTTGCGGATTAGTTCGATGGTGCGCGCAATTTGTGTGGCCTGCTTGCGCGGCAGAAAGCGTTCGGTGGTCTCTAAGAGAACACTGTCATCAATGCTTGATTTGTCGCCTTCCTTGTCAAAAAGCTCTAAGTAGAGCTCTAGCTCCTTACTTACCTTGTCTTTTACGTATCGAAGGTAGGGCGTCCCTGTCGCTGGGTGAGACTCACCATACGCATCGACTGCGAGCGCAGCCAGCGGGCCAGGGTTCAATCCAGTAAGGTATGCCAAGTTGACGACATGTGGCATGAGCATGTCGAAGTCGAAGAAGGTTGAGACTCCCCATCTGCGATATAGGTCGTTAAGGCCTCCGTGTTCCCGCGTGGCAAAGCCGAGAAAGCTGTTGTGCTCGCGCTTTCCCGCCTCATCATTCATAACGGGAACGCAGTTGAGCACGTTTTCGAAGTACCACCGCATATTCGCTTCAACCCTGTATCCAAAGCCCTCTTCCGGACTTTTACGCGGGAAAATTCGCGGGTCTCGCCCAGCGCCAGGGGGCTGAGGTGTGTATCCGGAAAGAATTTTTCGCGAAATGGACAGCTCGCTGCCTATGGCATCCAAGAGTTCAATTAACTCGCTGTCTGGGTATGCCTCCGTGACATTAGTCTCTGGCGTTCCTGAACCGTACATGACGTCCAGCATGCGAACGCAGCCAGCCATTCCGCGCTTTGCTGCGTAATTCATCACGTATCGCATCGCGCTGAAAATGCCAACCAAGGTGTACGAGGCGTAATTCACCTCCCCAGCCTCGATGCGCTTGGAAAGCTGCTCTCGAAATCTCAGAAGAGCGAGGGCCCCCCATTCTTTTTGGAGGTAGTAGGGGTCTTTAAGCCCTAGAGCGCGGAGATGCTCCAAGTAGAACGACTTGCCGGTTACGTAGTTTTTTCGTGTGGACTTCTTGGTCTTCGTTGAGATGACCCTGTCGAACACCCATTCCACCTGTGCATAGGGCGACTCTTTCGTCGGCTCAGGCAGCTTGTAGTGCTCGCGGATATCAACTGGAAGCGAGTCATCAGTGGTAGGGGTTCTTGACATGCGGGTCTCCTATTCCGCGACGCTTTCTTCTGTGGGCGTGGCTTGGCATGTAGGTGTCGTCGAAGATGACTTGGGCCTCTTCGAAGCGGAAGATGACAGGGTCGTTTGCTGCTCCCACGGAGCTGCGGACGAGCGCAGCTGCAGGCACGCGGGTGTAGATTTCGGTTGTACTGAGGTCTGCGTGCCCCAAAATTTTCTGAGCGACGATGAGGTTGTCGACCATCGTCTTGCCGTGTTCCGACCGAAGTACCGAATACGCAGTGCCGTGCCGCAGCATATGGCTTGAAACCTTCACATCTGCCCGGATGGCGGCATCTCGTATGAAGGTCTCTATCGCATCTTTGTTGAAGGGATTTCCTTCCGTGTTCAAGAACGCCGGAAAGTCGTCGGAGTGCTTGTTGGGCGAGCGACGAGCATGTTTTCGGTAATGCTTCAAGTACTGCTTGCTGTTGTGGTACTTGTGGATGCGAGAAAGCATGGCCCGAGTGATGATGGTCGCCCTACGCTTGAGCTGGCCCCCCTGACCCTTGGAGCCCGAGACAAACAACGGGAAGTACATGGTGTCGCGTGGGAACAGCATCGGGTCAGGGATGTCCGACTTCATGACTCGCGGCACCTCGGAGATACGCAGGCCTGTGTCGTACATGAAGTGGCCGAGAAGTCGGTGTTCCTCAAAGTTCATCGCACTCAAAAGCTTGATGACCTTCTTAACGTCCGTGAGGCTGGGTAGCCGGGTGGATGGCTTCTTCGTGAGGAAGGTCTGACCTTCGTAGAGGTTCTGCTTATGCGTGTACCCTGCGTGGCTGCTTGCCAGCCACTTACAGAACTCGCGCACCGTGATTTCGCAGCCTCGCACTGTGCTGCTGGCAAGCCCACGCTGTTCGAGGTCGCGGTAGAAGTCTTCAACCACAAACAGTGACAGCTGCCCGATGGCCACGTCTACCCGCACTTGCCCATACACGGCGTGGTGTTCAAGGTACTGGCAGAGTTCTCGAATGCGGCGCGCGTACAGCGGCCGGGATTCTGGTGCTAGCCGACCCGCTTTCGATTTCGAGAACGCCGTGGGGAGTTCAACAATGCGGTCAAGGTCATCGAAGAACGTGTGCTGCTCGACGTCCCCATCCATCCAAGAATGAAGAATCACAGCAGAGCCTCCACGAGCTCAAGTCGGGAGCAATGCAGAAGGTGGTGAGGGGGGTGAACCCGGGACCCTGTTTGATGCCTGGCACGAACAGGCTTGGTCCGGTAATTGGCAGAGAGCTCTGCCGGAGCGTTGAGGGAGGCACCCAGGGGGTACACCTCGAAGTTAAACCTGGGCTTCCTTACCAGGTCTTCAAGCAGCCAGGCTGCTACTAATTTTGACATCCAGGCGCATCTGTTCCTTTGTTCAATTCGAACAGGATGTTACCCAGGAATTGGTCAGTGGAGAACCCGGTCAGAGCCTTGGTTCGCCATGGATTGAACAGAAATAGTTTGGCCGGGAAACAGGAAGATGTCCGCGCTGCGCTGGTATAGCTGGCAGCTGAGCTTGCCGTCGGCCACGTAGAACTGGAAGAAGGCGTGGCAGGGCATGAGCGCCATCTGCGGCAGGTCGGCCACGTTCCAGGCGCTGACGATGATGCGGCGGCTGTCCGGGTTGCTCTTGAGCTGCTTGACCACTTCGGCGATCTGGTCGATGTGGCCGCCGTCCGGCGTCGGCCAGTTGCGCCATTGCACGCCATAGACCGGGCCCAGGTCGCCGTCCTCGCGGGCCCATTCGTCCCAGATGGTGCAGCCGCGCTCCTGCAGCCAGCGCACATTGCTGTCGCCGCGCAGGAACCACAGCAGTTCCAGGATGATGGACTTGAGGTGCACCTTCTTGGTGGTGACCAGCGGAAAGCCTTCGGACAGGTCGAAGCGCATCTGGTGGCCGAACACGCTGCGCGTGCCCGTGCCGGTACGGTCGGTCTTGGACACGCCGTGCTCGTACACATGGCGCATGAAATCTTCGTACTGGGAGCGGGCTGGGCGGGGCGCAGGAGTCGTGTTCATCTTCCGGATTATCCCTTGATGAATACGGCGCCTTGTCCGACGGTATCCATGCCCCTTGAAACAAGGTCTGGCGCCCCGGGTGCGAAAATGCCCGCAGACTGGTGCCGGTGCATTGCCCAGGCTTTCGCACCGGCGTCACCGCTTTTTTCGCATCCGCTTTGACAAGGAGCTTGCGCATGTCTTCCATGCTCTCCCCCTGGCAGGCCGCCGTTGCATTGGGTGTCGCCATGCTGGCGCTGACAGCCTGCGATCCGCGTTCTCCCTCCGTCCCGACTCCCAAGGCCGCGCAGTCCGTCGCACTCGATGTGGCTGCACCAGCCCCGGAATTGGTGCTGGCGTTTCCCGCGCGCACGCGCATGCCCTCCACCGCCAAGGCGGGGGAGCCCGGCCTGGACAGCCTGGCCGAGTACGTGGGCAAGTATCCCTACGACGGCACCAACTACCTGGAGCAGGGCGTGCTGGCCGACCGGCTCAAGGCGCTGCTGGGCACCAGCTACCCGACCCTGCTGAGCAATATGCGTACCGTGGGCCCGCTGACCAAGGAAGGAGATGTCTGGAGCATCGTCGGCCTGCGCCCGCACCAGGGCGGCGAGGAAATGGGCGCCATCGTGATCGATCCCGCCCGCAATGCCCTGCGCGTGTGGCTGCTCACCGGCGGCAAACAGTCCGACTTCTCCGATGCGGCCGGCGCCGACATCGCCTGGCCCGAACAGGTCAACAAGACGATGGCCAATATCGAGGCCAAACCGGTTTCCTGACAAGGCAGGCACGTGCCGCTCCTGGCTCAGGACGGCGCGTGCAAACCCGGCGCTGCCCCAGAAGGGGCGGCGTTGCGCTCAGGAGGCTTGCCTTGGCAGGATGCAGCCCGGGTTCATCAGTCCCTGCGGGTCCAGCGCCTGCTTGATGGCGCGCATCATGCCCAGCGCCACGGGGGACTGGTACTTCTGCAGCTTGTCCACCTTGAGCGCACCCACGCCGTGCTCGGCCGAGAACGAGCCGCCGAATTCGGCCACGGCTTCATAGACGAGGTGGTTGACCAGGTGCTCTCGCTCGTTGAGGAAGGCCTTGGCGTCACCGCCCTCGGGCGCCTGCACGTTGTAGTGCAGGTTGCCGTCGCCCAGGTGGCCGAAGTTGACCAGGCGCACGCCAGGGATCTCGCGCTGCAGCACGGCATCGGTGTGCTCGACGAAGGCGGGGATGCGCGATGCGGCGATGGAGATGTCGTGCTTGATGTTAAGGCCTTCCTCGGCCTGGGCCAGCGGAATGCTTTCGCGGATGTGCCACAGCTCATGGGCCTGCGACAGGCTTTCGGCCACCACGGCGTCGAGCACGCAGCCGTCCTCGAAGGCCAGCTCCAGCAGCGCCTCGAAACGCTCGCGCGCATGCTGCTCGGACTCGCTGTCCGAATTCTCGACCAGCACGTAGTAGGGCGGCGCGCCGATCAGCCCGGCAAAGGGCACGCGCAGCTGGGGCATGTGCTTGATCACCAGCGACAGAGCGAACTGGCCCATGACCTCGAAGCCCGTCAGGCCCGCGCCCAGGTACTGGTGCGCCATGCCCAGCAGGCGCACGGCCGCTTCCATGGAGGGCACGGCGGCGAAGGCCGTGAGCTGTGCCGCAGGCTGGGGGAACAGCTTCATGGTGGCGGCGGTGATGATGCCCAGCGTGCCTTCGCTGCCGATGAACAGGTCGCGCAGGTCGTAGCCGGTGTTGTCCTTGCGCAGGCCCTTGAGGCCGTCCCAGATCTCGCCCTGCGGGGTGACCACTTCCAGGCCCAGGCACAGCTCGCGCGTGTTGCCGTAGCGCACCACCTGGGTGCCGCCCGCGTTCGTGCCCAGGTTGCCGCCAATGGTGCAGCTGCCTTCGGCGGCCAGCGACAGCGGGAACAGCAGGCCCTCTTTCTCGGCAAGCTCCTGCAGGCTTTGCAGGATGCAGCCGGCCTCGACGGTGAAGCTCAGGTTGTCGCGGTCGATGTTGCGCACGGCATTCATGCGCGTGAGGCTGAGCACGACCTGCGTGCCGCTGTCGTCCGGCGTGGAGCCCACCGACAGGCCGGTGTTTCCGCCCTGCGGGATGATGCTGGTGCCTGCGGCCGCGCATTCGCGCACCACGGCGGCCACCTCGGCCGTGCTGGCCGGGCGTACCACGGCCAGGGACTTGCCGCGCACGCGGCGGCGCCAATCCTGTTCGTAGGCCACAAGGTCGCCCTCGGTGAGGACATGGGCTTCGCCGACGATCTGGCGCAGGCGTTCAAGCAGTGCAGTCATGTTGCAACTTCTTTCAAAGACGTGAAGGCATGAAAACGGGGGGCTCAGCCGCCGGCCGCCTGGGCCGCGCGGCGCGCGCTGCGCTGGCGCCAGCGCACATGCAGGGCGCAGGCGGTGAACAGCATCAGGCACAGGAAAACTTCGAGCAGCGCCAGCCAGCGCCCGGGCGCGGGGTCGCTCCAGGCGCGCACCACGCCCTCGGTGAAATAGATCCACACCAGCAGGCTGACCCAGCGGTAGGTATACATGCGGTGCTTGAGCAGGCCGATCAGCGGAATCGCCAGCGGCAGGGCCTTGAGCACAAGCCAGGAGCCCCCGGGCCGCATGGGCGCCAGCCACAGTTCCCAGGCCAGGCTCAGCACGATCAGGCCCATGAGGCTGGAGACCGCCAGCCAGCGGGTGGCGGCGACATCGGCGCCGGGGCGAGAAATGGAATCAGTCATCGGGGTGGCATCATATCGGCCATGGTCTTGACCTTTGAACATGTGATTGCTTGGATGGCCGCGCCCGCTGCAGACATGCGCCTTGCGGCGGAGATGTGGCGATGAGCGGCGGCCCCGAAAAGGAGCCCGTCGATGGCCTGGAGGGTGGCTCCCTGGCGCTGCCCGTTCCTGCCCGGGAGCGCAGCCTGTCCCTGGCCGAGCCGCCCGAGCCTGCGGTGCCGAGATCGTGGCGCGAACGCTGGCGCTGCTTTCCATGGCGCAATACCGCACACACGCTGCGCGAACGCTTTCGCGAGGACCGGCTGGGCGTGACCGCCAGCAGCCTGACCTTCACCACGGTGCTGGCCCTGGTGCCGTTCTTCACGGTGGCGCTGGCGCTGTTCACGGCCTTTCCCATCTTCTCCCGCGTGCAGATCGTGCTGGAGCGCTGGCTGATCGACAGCCTGATCCCCGAGACCATCGCGCGCCAGGTGCTGGGCTATCTGACGCAGTTCGCCTCCAAGGCCAGCCAGCTGGGCATGGCGGGGTTTTCCATTCTGGTGATCACGGCGGTGGCGCTGATCCTCACCATTGACCGCACGCTCAACAACATCTGGCGCGTGCGCCAGTTGCGGCCGCTGGGCCAGCGCGTGCTGATCTACTGGGCGGCGATCACGCTGGGCCCCCTGGTGCTGGGCCTGAGCCTGGTGCTGTCGTCCTATGTGATGTCGGCCTCGCGCGGGCTGGTCAATGCGCTGCCCGAAGGCTTGCGCTTCATCTTCGATTCCATCGAGTACCTGGCGCTGGCCGCTGGCATGGCGGGCCTGTACCACTACGTGCCCAACACGGCGGTGCGCTGGCGCCATGCCTGGGTGGGCGGCCTGTTCGTGGCCACCTGCATGGAGCTGGCGAAGAAGGCGCTGGGCCTGTACCTGGCCTCGGTGCCTACCTATTCGGTCATCTACGGCACCTTCGCCACGCTGCCCATCCTGCTGATCTGGATCTACATGGCCTGGGTCATCGTGCTGCTGGGCGCCGTGGTCACGGCCTACCTGCCCATCGTGATGGCGGGCGTGCAGCGCATGCCGGGCCAGCAGGGCTGGCAGTTCGAGATGGCCGTGGAGATCCTGCAGTACCTCGCACAGGAGCGCGAGTCGCCCGCCAAGGGCTTGTACGCCAGCGATCTGGCGCGGCGCCTGCGTGTGGACTGGCAGCAGATCGATCCGGTGCTGCAGGCGCTGTCGGTGCTGGACTGGGTGGGCACGGTGCAGGCCCCCGGCACTGTGGCGGCCAGCGAAGGCCCCGAGCCCCGCTACATGCTGCTGGTGGAGCCCCATCGCACGCCGCTGCAGCCGCTGGTGCAGCGTCTGCTGCTGGCGCCGTCGCCGGCCGTGCAGCCGCTGTGGGATCGCACGGGGCTGGCAGGCATGACGCTGGCCGATCTGCTGGAGCAAAGGCCGCAGGCTCCGGTCTAGAGCGGGATGCGGCCCGTCAGGATGTCGCGCCACATCACCCAGTCGCCGCGAAAGCTGTAGAGCGGGCGCTTGAAGCTGGCGGGCCGGTTCTTCTCGAAGCCGAAATGCCCTATCCAGGCAAAGCCGTAGCCAAACAGCAGGCCGCCCAGCAGGAACCAGAAATTGCCGGTCAGGAACAGCGCGAACAGGCACAGCAGCGCCAGCGTGGAGCCCACGAAGTGCAGGCGCCGGCAGGTGCGGTTGCTGTGCTCCTGCAGGTAGAACGGATAGAACTCGGCAAAGCTCTTGAACTGGCGCGGGTCCACGGCAGCCTGTGCGGCGCCGGGCAGGGGAGCGGAAGCGTGTGACATGGCAGGCCTTCGCAAGCATGGGGTAGGGTCAACTTATACGCTGCTGCCTTGCCGCTCACCATCGGAGGAACCCGCGCGCCCAGGTTCGCAAAAGCTGCCCCGAGAGAGACAAAAGCTGCCGCATTCCGCCCTGCGCGTCGCCACGGTGTCGCCCTCTGGCGGCATGCGGGCGCATGATGTCTGCCGGGCCGGCGCTGACCGGCATGGAGTTTTTCGATGCCTTCCTCCTGCATGACCGACATCCCCGCATCCCTGAGCGAAACCCGCATTTCCACGCCCCAGGGCAGCATCTACGTCAGGCGCTGGCAGGCGCCGGCGGCCGGCGAAGAGTCCCTGGCCCGCGCGCCCATCGTGCTGCTGCACGACTCGCTGGGTTCGGTGGCGCTGTGGCGTGATTTCCCGCAGCAACTGGCCGAGGCCACGCGCCGCGATGTGCTGGCCTACGACCGGCTGGGCTTTGGCCAGTCCGACCCCTATCCGGGCACGCTGGGGCCGGGCTTTGTGGCCCGGGAGGCAGAGACCGTGTTTCCGGCAGTGCACCAGGGGCTGGGCCTTGGGGATTTCATCGTGCTGGGCCACAGCGTGGGCGGCGGCATGGCCGCCATGGTGGCGGCCCGATACGGCGCGCAGTGCAAGGCGGTGGTCACGGAGTCCGCCCAGGCCTTCGTGGAAGATCGCACCTTGCAGGGCATTCGTGCGGCCCAACAGGATTTCGCCCGGCCCGGCCAGCTGGCGCGCCTGGAGAAATACCACGGCGACAAGGCCGCCTGGGTGCTGTCTGCCTGGGTCGATACCTGGCTGTCGCAGCCATTTGCCGACTACCGGCTGGACGAGGCGCTGGAGCGCGTGCGCTGCCCGGTGCTGGCCATCCACGGCGAGCATGACGAGTTCGGCTCCCTGGTCCACCCCGAGCGCATCCGCGACCGGGCGCGCGGCCCTGTGGAGGTGGAGATCGTGGCCGGTGGCGGCCACGTCCCCCACCGCGAGCAGCCCGAGCGCATCGCCCAGCGCATCGCCCGCTTCCTGGCACGGGTCTGATCCCGGGTGGGCTTCAGTGGCCCGCCTGGGCGGACGCCGAGAGCTCCGGCGGAAACAGCTTCTTCTTGATCACGGCGTGCACGCCCCAGTTGCCGTCCACCACCTGCGTCACGGCGAAGTCCACGGCCACGGAGATCAGTGATACGGCCTCGTCCTCGTCCAGCCCGTGGGCCAGCATCAGATAGCGCCTTGCCTTGTGGAAGGCGTCACGCATGGCGCCTTCCAGCGATGACTTGCGATAGACCTGGGACTGCGCCTGGCTGCCCAGTTCGGCCAGGTGGTCGGTGAAGCTGAAGCCCTGTATCACCCACTCGGAGCCGGTCTCCAGGAAAGGGTGGTCCAGCTCTGCAAGGAAGCGGTTGTCCAGCGCGGCGCGCTTGTGCACCCGCAGCTCGAAGCTGCCGGTCAGCGAGCATTCGATGGCCGTGCCGCACAGTTCCGAGTCGCCTTGGGATGCATGCGGGTCTCCCACCGAAAACAGCGCGCCGGGCACCGATACGGGCAGGAAGAGCGTCGCGCCCTTGCCCGCGCGCCAATTGTCCAGGTTGCCGCCGAAGTAGCTCGGCGGTATGGAGTCGATCAGGCCGGCCTCTCGCGGTGCCACGGCCAGCATGCCGAAATGCGGACGCAGCGGCACGCGTGCCTTGTCCAGCACACCAAAGCGCCGGGTGATGCTGGCGGGGTCCACGGGCACGCCCGGGTAGTCGATGGTCGGATGGACCACGCCGAAGGGGTCGGTCTGCGGCGTCCAGCGGTAGTTGTAGACGGCGCGGGCCGTGGGCTCCTCGGGCAGTGCGTGGTCGATTTCGTAGATGGTGACCACTTCGCGCTGGCGGGGCTCCGTGATCTGGTCGCGGTAGTGAAAGCCCCACCAGGCGGCGGCGTTGCTGCCGAAGAC
>Ga0209914_1000846_pt1 | contig 36510 bp, 34 predicted proteins | sample ThiBiot_500_plan_FD_183949 | JGI IMG/M metagenome (GOLD analysis project Ga0209914, IMG submission 183949) | Wastewater bioreactor microbial communities from Cape Town, South Africa - Thiocy_cont_500_plan (SPAdes) | ecosystem: Engineered > Bioreactor > Thiocyanate-remediating > Anaerobic-Aerobic...
ATAAACAAAACTATAATCAACTTTTTTCAGTTATCATATGTGTATGTGAATGCTCCTGCTGGTTTTCAAACTGTGTATCAATCGATGGTACCACAGCTTTGTAGAGTAGAAGTAATTCGAGTGCCCAGGGCGATCAATACGATCGCTGTGACAGTACAAAATTGTTCGTTCCTGAGAGTGTGTGTCAGAGACTGGTTTCAGTTTAATTAGTTTCAAATAAACAACCCTACAGGAACTACATAGAGAAGAAGAAATGAGAAACAAGACAAACGAAAGAGAGAGGAAAAAAGAAAAAAACGAGAGAGATACTTTCAATAATGCTGAATTGTAATCTTAATTCTTAATAGCTCTGATGCATACATCAATCGATAGTATTCAATGAGCCAAAAAGACTAAAAGTAGTTCTAACAATGGCACATCCTCAAGATGCGAATATATTCGCTAATTACTGCTAAAAATGCGATTTTTGAGAGAACTCAAATCCGCCGCTAACTTCCCATGCATATTATAGCGTTAGTTGATTTTACTTTGATTGTTTTTCTAAAGACATATGCGTTCAAATTTGAAATAAAAAGACTTTCAGTGTAATTCATCGATTAAAGCTGCTTATCGTTTCTATCAGATTGATCTATACATTCATTTTAACAATAGAAAATTGAAACAAAAAATGAGATGATGTCGCTCGAAACGATACTTGAGAGAAGAATTTTGAATATTAGAGCTGTGTTTCGAATAAAATTAACAGAAATGACTTGTTTGTATGAATATCTTTTGTCGGTAGTTTATTTGCTTGAGGTTATCATCAAATGAAACGGAATGAATTTGTCCTTTGGCTAATGTGAAGAGACAAAGGGTATTGTTCTGCAAATATTTATAAGAATAGCAATGCGAACGTCGAAATGAATAGTTGACAAAATGAATCGAATTGCTGTTAATATTCTCGATTTACCGGATGAAATTTTACTTTATATTTTCAATAAATTGGCTAATACCGATGTTCTGTATTCATTTTATGGAATATTTAACAAACGATTGCAACGTATCGTTCAAGGTGAAAAATTCTCTGCAAAATTAGATTTTTCATCGATTATTGATCAAATGAAAATATTTCGTCGATTTTCTGATTTAATTTTACCACAAATTCATTTAAGAATTGAATGTTTAACGATCGAATCAGAATATTTGGAACGTTTTCTTGTTGTAACTGATTATCCAAATTTATCTCAATTAAAACTTTGCAATTTTCATCGTGATAATTATTTCCGTTATTTCACTGGTAGATAAAATGTTTTGTATTTGTTACAGTTACAGAGAAAGATTGTTTCAATTTTAGATGATTGTGCATTTGGAAAGATTTTAAAAAAACAAATCAAACGATTAGAAATTATCAATGAAGATCGTGCACGAGAAGTTGGATCTTTGGTAGAATATACAGAACGAGTTTACGTTCCCTTACTGAATCTCTTTGAAAATATCGAATATTTGAATGTAATCGGACACTCTCGTGGATATGTACAGTTTTCACTTCATCATTTGCCATCAAATAGTTTTTCATGTTCAAATCTGACTTATTTATGTATCAAGGTCCTTGATTTTGTTGATTGTCTTTGTATACTTGACGGGCGTTTCAATCAATTGAAAACATTTATTGTTGTCGTTTCTTTGATGCAAATCGATTCAACAACAAGATATAAAGCAGTATGTGTTTATATACTATTCATTACAATTTTGTAAATAAGAAATTATGTTTTGGACTGTTTTAGAATCAATTACCCAATTTGAAACACTTTTCGTTCGAATATTCAAATGTGATAAATGAATCTTCTAATGAGATTGAATTGATGCTTAAACGTATGATCAACTTACAGAAATTAACTTTATACCTAGTGTTTGAAAGTAATGGTGGATTTTTGAATCCGATTGATCTCGTTAATCAATTTTCAACTTATTCAAATCAACTTGAATCGTTCAGTTTTTATATAAGTACTGAAGAAAATAATCGTGAAGATCTCGTTCGTTATTTAACAAAAAATGAAATGAAACAAACAAATCTCAATATAAAATATGAACAAATGTCAAATATATTTTCTAAATCTTCTATTGGAAGTACATATCATGTATTTACATTACCTTTCGAATTCTCTGTGTTAACATCAATTGGTCATCAATTTCCGAAAATAATATTTGATTCAGTTATTGATTTATGGATATCCAGTGATGTTTCATTCGAACATGAATTCTTTTTACGAGTAGCCAAATATTTTCCCATGCTGAAACATTTCTATGTGATGACTCTGAACTCAAACTTCTTGAATAAAAACAAGTCGTTTGATGATACTCGGAGAGATGAACCAATCGTTGAATATCCTCATTTGGTATTACTTGATTTGACAAGAACTGATGTCGATGTGATCGATGAATTACTCAATGAAAACAAAACACGTCTTCCTCGCTTAAATTATCTCAGTGTTCGATATGAAGATTTAAGAATTACAACACAAGATTTTACAAGAGAAGCAACACGACGAAATTGTGCAAATGTCACAAAGTTAATTACTTGGAGACAAATCGTTGGTTCGCAACAATTTCATCTTCATTTTCCTTCGCTTTGACTTCATTTTGTTTCTTCAAATGCAAATAAAAACTAGAATGAGTCTGTTTCTTACAGACAGTAACACATGATACAAAAAAACGTCGTGAATGATATCCATACGATTATGGAAGTAAAATCAAACTGTTTTGTTCTGATATTTCTTTGTTTGTATTTCGCATCTGAATACAATATTACACTTGAACAATTAGCTACTATCGGATTAGATCAGTAATGTCGCTGACGCACATACACTTCCACTTCTTTTTTTCCCGTTCTCAGATTGCTTATACATTCTTTCATTACCATATTTTATTCATCGTTTTCATATCTTATCACATGTATGTACACATCTTTCCCTCGTTTAATGGGAAGAAATGTTTGTTTAGTTTTCGACACCATAATCGAAGCGAACTCTCATAAAAGATAAAAAAAAAAGGATTTTCATTTGCAAATCTGTGACTTCGAAAATTTATATCGGGATTTCAGATATAAAATCGATGTTTATATTCTTCTTCTTTTTATTTGTACCGACTGATACATAAAAAACTTTTTTTAAAGTTTTTAAAAAGTTTTTTTTTTCGGCCACTTTTTATTTTTATTTATTTTCTTTGCTTTTTAGATCGTTTCTTGGTTGGCTTCGTTGAACATCTCCTAAAAAACAAAAATATACTTTTTCCAACAGTATTTGTATAATTCTTTCGCACCTTATCGAACTTCAAGAAAAAACTTCTTCACTCCAAAAAATAGACTTTATAAGGCGAGGAAATGCAGTTATCGACCAAATTTTGTTCTCTTTCTTTGGCATGGTTCAAACGCATATGTTTGGAATCTAGTGAAAAATGACGTATAATGCATCCAATTCTAATACGATTTTGATAATATTCGGATATGATAGTCCATGAATTAATTTATTATAGTGACTCAACGTTAAGCTTTCAATGCTTGCAGTCTCAGTTAGATATTTTTGAAAACTATGATAATTTACAGAAGACTGGTATCAGTTTGGAGCTCAGCCTCACTACCTGCATTTTCCCGGCTATATCTTAGTTGTGTTGAGGCGATGTGGCATAGACTTTAGCATTACAGATAAAGTCAGACTTATTACCATAGAAGTTTTCACTTTATTCACTGTTTTTTTTTTAAATATTTTACTTCCATTTTAAAACATCAACGTGATATTCATGGTCAGTGTAAAAAAACTGTGTCGAATATGGTCCAGGAAAGTGACATCGAAATTTAGAGTTGACAAACTGCTAGTTTTCAACAAATTTCGAAGATTGTGGTTTCAACGATAAACTCACTTCATACAGATTATGTTGGTGAATATGGACACGTTTCATTGTATAGATAAAAAAGACTTAGATAGTATTTGTAGCTTTCAAGGTTGAAAGGAAAATAGTATATTACTAATAGAAACAAAGATTCTAACTTCATTCCAATTTTTTTCTTCTAATCTGTTCTTCAATAAATTCCTTAACATAAATTCAGATGTTTCTTTCATTCTTCAATGCAGTCCTTGCGTACGATTACACTCATGAAACATTAGGTTGAGAATACATATAATAGAAAACAAAATAAACTGTATAACTAAGATAAAAGGGTAGTTCCACCAGAAATCTTCCACAATTAGAGGCTTATTCCAAAAGAAAATTCACTATGGAATAGAAATCGTAATTTTTATTAAAAAAAGACAAGAAAAAAAAAACGCGAAATGGTCAAAACCAAAAATGAATAGCTCGATGAATTCGATCGAGTGCAATCGTATAAATTTCATGTGGTTCAAATGATGGCGAATACAGACGATTAAAATTATCTCTGACATCTTCGTGACAAAGGCTTGTCGAACAAACTCCATCGAAAAATGTTCCACTAACTCGTAAATGAATAATTCGCAGTTGTTTTGGTAAAATTTTTAGAAATGTTGGGAGAAGATCTACGAACATTGTAGGGCAATCGATTTCATTGATGGATATTGATCGAACACATGGAAATATTCGATAGATCCCTTCGAACTTCAAAAAAAAACGGAACGAATCTAAATCCAATTTTAAATAATAAATAGTTGCGAATGTTTTCGGATGATGATGAAGATCGACAAATAAGGCCGCTTGATTTTTCTGAGTGATTTCAAATGTTGAACATTGATTTCTAATTTAGGAAAAAGATTTTCTTATCTCTTTTCCAAACAAAGCTTTTGAAATCCTTACGGTATTAGATGATAATCAATATCTTGAGATTCATTTAGTAGATTGGCTATTTTTCTTGTTAACGGTAAAGTGTAAATGCAAGCACGTTGAATTTGTTTGTCTTGATTGCGAGAAATATTAACATGAACATTTCTATCCGTCCAAAATGGATATGCAAATGTTGTTGGATCAAAATTCGATAGATTTTTCATTTCAATGAATAGTTTTAACTCCTTAACTGAATAAGCAAAGGACAAATAAAGTCGAAGTTTGTCTTCATCAACATGAATTTCATCAGCAAATCGACAGAGAATTGTCAATTTGCTCACAGACCGAAGTAAATCCGTGACGAATCGAATAACGTTGTACAGCGAAGCCGCACTTCGGATCGGTACTAAACTTAAATCGAATGTAAAATCAGTTAATTTCGTTGCCAATGTTATTGGGAGTCGATAAGTTTTCATGTAGGAAAATTCACTATCGAATAAAGATACATGTAAACAACGAAGAGTTTTCGTTGAGAGACGAGGAATCAATGTGAACAAATCATAAGTCGATAGAAGAGTGATGCTCAGTGATAAGAGATTACTGGATAATGGCTGCATTCTATTCGAAATTTCGATGCCATGATCTCTTGCTAGAAGAAAAACGAGAGAGAGAGAGAGAGATGAATTGGACGTCATGAAGATTTGTTTATACGTGTGATCGAACAGATTTCGAGATTTTGAAATGATGAAAGCCAATCGATGTTTGAAAAGGTTTGTTTTTTTGGAATTAAATATAATTCAGTCAGATTAGGAACTAGTTTCGGCAAGTACGAGAGATAATTTTCAGTTGGAAGATGCAGATGAAGTTTTTTTAAGTTTGAATAAAGTGAAATCGAACCAAAATAAAACTCATCGATTTGATCAAATGATTGTTCATTTGATATTCTTATTGAATTGACTTTATCACGACAACGAACAGTGTCACGATAATATTGAAAATGACGGAATGACATTGTGCTCAGATTTAAACACGTGTATGTATTGTCGATAAATCTAGCAAAATCCTAAAAATTTCAACAAATTAAAATTAATTGAGAAAAGAAATGAATTCTCACTCTATTTATATGATAAAATGTGTAATAAATATCACCAAAGGAAAGATAATCGAAGATTTCATGTAACACATCGTATGATAAATTCGTAAATTCAGTTTTGATTTTCTTACTAAAGTAAAATGATTATTATGCTTATTGATTGAAATACGACATACATTAGAAAACTTTGTTGAGCTTTTGAATTCTGCCGCTTGAGTCTTTGCAGATTATTTTCTATTTCGTATTCCATATCAACTGAAGTCCAAACTTGTTTAATTTTTTTGCAAAATGAAAGAAAAACACGCAAATGCTTACCTAGTGAAGTTATAGGTTTTTTCCTAGTTTCTCATTATGATAAAATTTTTTGCTTGTTCTGCGTCATGTTACAGGAGAAAAACACGATTATTTACTAATGACACAAAAGGAAGAAAAACATCGCACGTGTGGCTTTTATTTCGATCAAGACATCAGTTTGCATAATTGGTTTTATGAATTTACTGCCCTCTATTTCGATCGTTTACTATCCATTCGAAACACACACGGACTTGTTTTTCTTTTCTTCTTCCACCACGATCTCTTTTCGATAGAAACATTTTTCCCCAGTTTTTCTTTTTTCGTTTGATTGATCAATGCCGTTACCATCGATGAGAAAGAAAACGACATTAGCAACAACAACGAATACTAGTAATACTGTTTCTCGACCATCATTAATCGAGACAATGCTTTTAACAAGTACACCACTTCGTCGATCGGCTGATATTCAAACTCGATCAGCAACGAATTTAACTCATCAACAGATTTTCAAAGAGAAAAACCAAACTTATGAAGATATGCATTTACTTAATTTAACTAAAAGTTTGAACAAAAAAGAGAAACGAAAGGAGAAGAAAACACCATTGTCACAAAATTCGATGAATAAAAGTTTGAAGAAACGTTCGAAAATTCGAAAAACTGTAATTGTCGAACAGGAGAATGACGATGACGATGATTCGACTGAAAACGAACAAGAAATACAAATCCGAAAAAAGCCAACACCGAAAAAACGCAAAACAACTCTTTCCAAACAAACACTCATCGAAGAGCCGATTGTTAAAAAACTTCGACAAGCAAACGTTACAAATAAGAAACGAGTCACGAAAATGCCCATTGCAAAGACGTCAGCTGGCAGTTCGGACACTTGTACCACTGTCGACGAAGAAAATGAAGAGACACGTCTTATTCAACAATCGAAATTATACATCGAAGGGCCGGGAATTCGAACGAATTACAAGAAAATCGCCGAACACAACGATCGAATCGGCGAACGAATTCAAACTCTTCGTTCTCATCAGCAAATTCCAACGAATTTACCATCGCCGATTCTTTCTCGATCAACACACGCTACACAAGATCCTGTGAAAATCAAAACAGCATCTCGCATTACTTTTGCCTTACCACCTCGTCAATCAGTTTCACCTGTACCAATACACCCGCCGAGTCCTCAAATGCCACCAACAACAACAGCAATATCCATCGACACACAAACCGAACTATTTCCCAACACAATAACTCAAGAACAACATTGCCAAACGCTATTCATCGACACTCAAAATCAGTCGATTCAAACAGAATCAACGAATCAACAATCGATTTCAACGGGAGTTCAATACGATGTCGAGCACATTCCACAACAACAACATCTCTTATGTAAAGATCTAACAGTTTGCACTTGTGTCGAACAGTTAGTTAAAACTCGTCAATTTCTTGCCGATACAACGAATCAACTTCAATCGACAGTAGTTCGTTTGCTTTTGAATTGAATTAAGTTATTTGTCTATCGAAAATATAGATCAATCGACCAGTGAAACCATCGACGACTATGGTTCTGGCTAAATCAAGTCTCAAAGCAGAACAACAGATTATTTTCGAGCAATTTCTTTCGAAATTTCATATTCATTATTCGAATACAATCGACGAAACAACAACTCATTTGATAACCGATTCTTTAGACGAGAATACGCCACTTGTTTGTCCATTAACACTCAAAGTTATTCAAGCAACGGCTCGTCATTTGCCAATCATCAGTATTCAATGGCTCGTTGCATCGTTAACGCATCAGACGGTTGTTCCATCGCAAATCTATGAAATCTTCTTAGGTGATCCAACTTATGGTTATCACGGTGGTTTTCTTCGTTCACGAATTCCTCGTTCGCAAGGACTTTTACAAGGCATTGCATTTCGTTTAGAATGTCCCGAAGAAGACGGTTGTCCAGCTATTCTCGCTGATAATCGAGCACTTCGAGAGCTCATTCATTTATGTGATGGAACGATTATCGATGAAATCAATTTCAATTGTTCAACAACAACAACAACAATCATCGTCTTATGTAATGAATTGAAACGTAAAGAACAAATCTATACAGCTTATGTTAAACCTGAATGGTTACTTGCGTCTATCGCTCAATTTAATCTTCAACCATTTGAGCAATTTTCCGTCGAATTTTCAAATTAAATTTTCTCTTTCATTTTTTTATATACATATATAATTCATGTGTGCATAGGTCAGATTAATGAATATACAAACCTTTTTCTTTTCGCTATTATTTTTTTTATGAAGATTTATTACAATATTTTGAAATCAGATAAATAAAACTCTCAAGATGTGACATATTGAGACAGTTCGAGGGTTACTATTTTCGAAAATTAGCAGACAGATGGTGCGAAATTTTTATTAAATTTCCGTTGGTTTATATATTCGCAATATTTACTTGCAAAAAATAATCGAACGTATTTTAAAATTGCAATTATTCTTATGTCGTCAGGAGAAAGACAAGATGTTACAGACAATATGTTTCATGGTGATCAGATTGATCCTAACAAAGCATTTGCCCAAGCTTTTGAATTAAGTGGAAATCCTTCCGATGATCCACATTTGAAAAATCTCATCGAACGCGGAATAATCAATCCTCAAGATCCAGCAGCGGCAACACAGAATTTTCAGAAGGTGCTCGATGATGGCCAAGCTGTACTCTCGCAGAAAGACCTACAGGAATTCATTCAACCGAATGGTCAAGGTGGAATCGTTGGCGATATACGAAACGATTTTCAATCGAATCAAGTCGAAGGTGAAGATTGACTTTCTTTTTCACAAGCGATTTTGATTTTATTTCGAACAAATAAACAAGAAAAGAAAATGAATGCTATTAATCACCATTCGAATCGTTTTCGAATTGAGCTCGTTTGCGTTTGTTTTTAAAAAGTTGATCAATCTGAGATAAAAGTTCATCATTTTGTTCTTTTAACATGTCACGTATTTTCCTTGTTTGCTGAAGAAAATCATTTTTATTTGCAATTGTATCGATTGGCATTTGATTATCATTAACCAACGATTTGAGCTGTTCGAGTTGAACGGCTGTTAACTGACGACACGCACAGATCTCTGCAATTTGATCTTTGACAATCTATTCAAAAGATTGAATTGGAAATTGACGAATGAAAGACAAAAAAAAGTCGAACAAACTTTCATCTGTCGAGCTTCGAGTTCGAGTCGAGAGATTTTATTTTGCATTTGTTTGAAAGTACCGTTTTCTAATTGTCGATATTTTTTTTCTAATTCACGATATTTCGCTTCGGATTCTTCCCATTTAGCTTTATAATTTACATTTGTATCATCGTTACTCATCTGTTCGCTAAGATCTGCTAATAAACTTGTACTTGTTTGAGATTTGCCAGATGCTACACTTTGCTGTGATTGTGAAGTAGTGGCAGCTCGGTTAGTAACTTGATTCGAATATTGTTTCATTAAATTGACTAATGAAACTTGTTCTGAATTATCTTTTTTCAATGAATTTTGATTCATAATTATCTAAACATGATATTCAATTGGTATTTGACTTTAAAAGCTTAAGAAAAAGTAAGTTTATTTCTATGATCAGACTACAATACATCGAAAATGTTAGAGATTATAGGAATGTAAAGCATCATGTGTTTGAATAATAATCGATGAGATTGTTTGTGAGTTGACTTGTCGAATTAACGAAGCATTACAAGCTAATTGTTTAAGTTTGTTCTGTTTGTGTTGATTTTCATCGGTTTGATCAATCAAAAATAAACCTTGATCACCATCAGCAAATAACCAACGAAATCTATCAATCGGATAGATAAGTCCGATCCAATTGTGTAAATCATTTTCTTGTTTAATCGATTGTCCACGACGAATTCGAGTCATTGTCGAAACATCAAAGACATCAATTCGCCAGGAAAAGTCCTTTCCTTTAATCGACATACCGAGACATTGATCGATAGCTCGAATACAGTTAATACCCATGTCGAATGCTTCGATTAAGTCCGATTTTGGCCATGTTTTCATTAGAGTTATATTGTTTTCAGTGAAATCCCATTGTTCGATTGAAAAACCGAATAGATAACAAATGAAGATCGATCGTGATGTTTGAGTTATTGACCAGATTATGTTAGGAAATTGTTGAACTAATTGAATTTGTTTGTTCGATGATGATAATGAATAGATTCGATTTGAGCTTGAAAAAAGAAAAGTATTTTCCAGTGAATAAAAGCAAATATCTGATATTGTCGTTTCGATGAATTGAGAAAGTGAAATTGAAAATAGAATTTCAAATGTCGGAATACGGAGTAAAATCAATGTTTGATGATGATAGATCAACAAATGATTGCCACCGTCAGATACCATGGGACATGATGACATCGATGGTAGTACAAACGTTGATAATGGATAACAGTTGTCCAACAATGGAAATTCATTAGTTTTTGTTGATAATGTACTTAAATGAGAAGATAGCTCATCAACAATCGTTTCCATTTCTCGATGATCTTTTTCTGTTGTAATCTAAAGTATTTTTTATTTAGAGGTTAAAAATAAAATATACACGTGAATTGACATACGTATCTCGAAAGATAAGCTCAGTTAACCGACTAGGTCGTTTATTTTCTTTCGCTATTATATTTAAACATTCATAAATAAAACCAATCAACCGTGCTTTACAAAGAAAGGTTTAAGACTTTTAAAAGTTTGGTATGACATACACGCTTTTGATGTATTTGATTTCTATCTAAAATAAGCATTGAAATTGCAAGACAATCAAAGAGTATGCTGGATTCGTTGCTTTTTCTATAACTCTTATTTCATTTTGACTCAAAAATATGCTCAAATAATCAGTGAATCTGAGATCTGAATAAAAGAAAAGAAGAATTATTTTGATAGAATATTTTTTTAACCAATAAAACAAACGAACAGAAAAAAAGGAGAAAAAAATGTAAGTAATAATAATAATCATAAATTAACGTTTTTTCCCTTCTCATTATCATCAAATAAAACAATAAGAGATTCCAAACGCACGGCGCATTAATACACATACTAGCATTTCGCACTGAAAAAAACAACTAACAGATTGACGAGAAACTTAAATAACAATAAAATTTCTAATGAATATGTTAATTGTTGTTATTGTCTGTCTTTTTGGTGGTCGTATATAAGTACGACGTCATTTGTTTGTTCGTGAGATTGATTCGAAGTTAGATCTTCATTCAATCGAATTGTTTCGAACAATTTGTAGTTGATGAATCATATGATATCGTGTAACGGTTGGTTGTCGATCGTCATATCTGAATATCGCTAAGTGAGAAAATTTGAAATGGAGAGGTCGCTTTCGAAAGAAAAAAAACGAAGTGCAATCATCTTAGCATTTAGTTATCACATTCTTTATTCTTCCAATAAAAATCAACACATCGGTTTTGAGGATTGATTCCAATCGTATAAATCTTATTTCTTTCGTATGATGGATGGAAAAGGCTTTGAAATTATTTCCAATTTCTTTATCCGAGAAAAGACTCGAACAAACATCATAGAAAATGCTCCACTTATATGTAAATAAGGAATCGGTTGACATGGAATATGTAAAACTTATTTTAGGCATTCGAAAAAAAGTTGCAAGCCATAGACAAAACCGTGAAAAAACTTGGATTCAGAGGTAACTTTAGATGCTCTGTCAAACTAGTCCCTTTATAAAAGAAATTTTTTGAGCGGCAACAAGTCCTCAGTGCTGTGGGTGGTATTTTCGTGGACTCTCTCCTAAAATCTTGTATATATTTGAAATCGATGAATAAGAATTATAAATTTTCGCTATTGATTATTATTTGATTGTCTTAATCAAGCGCATCCATGCACCAAATGAATGGAGTCCGATAGCTGGAGAATATTTAATATTATCTTGAATTGATATTTCACCAAAAGCTGTACCTATAATTTGTCCATTTTTGAAGTAAGTCAATGTTCGAGCTTCAAGATCAAGTAAAACACCGATCACATCATTATTCTTGGGTAGATCTGCGGAAAAAGCTATTGCAGTGCTACTAGAACCATACTTGGTTCCATTGAAAACATAAAATCCATAACTATTAGCTGTTTCTCCTGGATATAGAGCTAAGCTTGTGTTAAAATCTGTTGGAACAATACCAATCATTACGGTACCAGTTTCTTTGTCTAAAATTATCATTGATCAATAATGAGAACCTTTATTCCATTCAGCATTCGCTATGCGACATGTATACCATGTCCCATTATTAATATTCTTTTTCAAAGTAGTATTTTCATCTGAAATAAATAGACTAGGGCCACAACATGCTGGATCAAAGCGAAGGTCTATGAAATAAAAGGAAAAAAAAGTGAAAATTCTTTCAAAATCTCTCTATCATACCATTTTCAATGATTAAATTCTTTTTCCATTTAAGAATTTCAGGTAACGGAGCACTATCCATATCTTGTTTTAAATCACTAGCCATTTTTATTTTTATAATGTAAAAAAATATGTCTTAAATAGCCACAACATCACTCTTGTTGATTTAAGATAAGAAACCTCCTAGATGAGGGTGAGGGTGTAATAAAATACACGATTTATTCAAGAATTTGAAAGCTGATTACGCAAAAGCAAATAATTATAAGTTATAAGCAGATCAAGAATTAAGGAATAGAAGTGTCTCTATTAAAATTGCATCGACCCGTATTTAAAAAAATATCAAAACTATAAAAACGACCATAAGTAATAATAATATCTTCATAACCATTGTTGTCGAAATCACTAGCTGAGATTGAAAAGTCGTTAGCTAAATCCTTCAAGAATATTGTATAATTTTGAAATTGTCCATTTCCGTCTCCAAAAAAAATGACAACATTATACGGCCTACCGATAATAGTAGCAATATCAAGATGGCCATCTCTGTTAAAATCTTTGATAACAACTTCATCAGATAATCCATCCAATCCAAAAGTGAATCTTGTTTTTTCACTAAAAGTTCCATCACCGTGTCCAATAAATACTTTAAAAATACTGCGAACTTCGTACAATATAGTCATATCTAGCTTTCCATCCGCATTGAGATCACTAACAATCATATAATTAGCATTATAACCACTTCCTGAAAAAGATTTCTTCTGTTTTTCAAATGATCCATTGCCATAACCAATAAATACACCCATAGTTCGATCGTTATTATGACTGATTGCAACATCAGAATGATTATCACCATTAAAATCTCCAATAGCAATCGTCATTGGTTGATCATTTTCAGTATACAGTCTGATTTTTGTTGGAAAAGATCCATCACCATCTCCCAAATAGATAGATACATGTGCATCTCCATAACATAGAAGAGCAATATCCATAATCATATCATCATTGAAATCACCTACAGATATCATATGTAAATACGAGTAACAGCCTCTGATTCTTGTTCCTTCTCTAAAACTTCCATCTCCATTTCCTAGTATAAAAGTAATGTAATTATTTTTTCCATCGATTATAGCTAAGTCAAGTATATGATCTTGATCAGTATCAATCGCAACCATTTGACTCGAATCTAAGAGATATTTAATTGAAAAATTAATCGGCATACCAAATGTTCCATTTCCATTACCAAGTAATACAGTTACTTGTGAACTATGATATGAATAAATATCAATGAATTTCAAATTGAAATATAATATACTTACATGTCGGGATATGTAGACCACCAATTGATAGATAATAAATAGAGAAAACTTATATCAGATATATTATCATTATTGAAATCTTCAACAATAGGCGACAATAGATGAATAGTACCAGTAACATTCACATGAATTGATTTTGTTTCAAATACTGATGGACAATGTAATGCTAAGAATAAAATATTGATTTACTATAACTATATATTTTTTGCTCTCAAATTATTACTAACTTGTTGTCATTGTATTCGTAGTAATCGTAGTCGTTATTGTTGATGTTGAAGAAGTAACAGTGAATTCAGACACTCTTTTTTGAACAATATGAATCGAGAAAAAAGTAAGTCCCATTATTAACAATATAAATAATACACTTGCTAAAATATATTTAATTAAATGTGAATCAGATCGAATAGTACGAATTATAGTTGATTGAATAGTAGGAATTGTACGAAGAGATTGTTGCGGATGAATAACAGTTGAGCGTCGATTTCGATAATTTTTTATTTTTGTTATATATTGAACTATATTTGGACAAATCCATTTCAATACAATTGTCAAACCACCATGAAGACCAAGTAAAAATGAAACGATATAAATTGGATTCAATTTTTGTACATAAGTATATGAACATAATGATGGTGAGCATCGTTGAAAATAAACTGAATAATTTAGTGTTGTTTTCCATTGTTTAGTAAATAGAATTTGAATTAATTCATTGATCGTTTGATTTATTCGAAATTGTTGATTTGTTATTAATGAAAGAGGTTTAAGCTTGTAGGTTAGATTCATTGATTTTTTAATCGTATGAATACATGAAGCATCATAGAAACATTCAAGAGTCGATAAACGAAATGCTTCACTTGGTAGACAACCAATTTTCAAACCTTTCATTGTAATCTTATTAATATATGCTTGACTTGAACAATTTAAATGTAAGGCACATGAACAATTATTATCATAAATCATAGATTCAGTTTGAAAACTTTGAAATGATGGTTCGCCCAGATATGAAGGAATGAAATATTTAAAATTTGTTTGATACGTTGATATAATTGAATTTCCAAAATTTATATTTCGAATTAATAATGAAATTGTTGTTAATATATTTGGCGAACTTAATTGAACATGTTGAATTGAAGAATTGATTAGTTTTTCGAATTCATTATTTGATAATAGATATTTTGTTAAAAATAATGATGAAAGAAATTGTTCTTTGGTATTATTAACTGTATCTACTGACATTTGACATAAACCTTGTAAATATTGAATATGTGCTGATATTATACCACGATAATCTCGTTGTTTATATACAGAATTTATTCGAAGATCGTCTATGAATTCATCAGAAACGAATGAACTTGAACAAATTGGATGAAAAATAGGTTCAATTTGAACGAATTGATCATATGTTGATGCAACTGATGAACAACTACATTTGAGATGTTCACCATAGGTTTCAATGAGCTCATTATATCGATCAAACGATGGTTTATCGAACTCGTTTGTTTGAATTTGTTGTCGAATTATTGTATATATGATTAGACTAGCAAAACTACTAATAAGTAAAATCAAATAAAGATGAGTTGCTTGTTGTCCAAAACGTTTAACAGTCGTTTGATCGATACCACATTCGAAATAATGAGGAGGAAATATATTCAAATTAATAATAAGATCAAACAATTTCTTAATCATAGATTTTAATCGATCTCGCCTACTTAAAACAATAGGTGTATCTTCATCTTCTGATTGTTGAACTCGGTTTTTGCAAATTTTCGACATAATTTTTATAATAATTTTAATTAAAATTTTTGTCAATAATCGTAATGATACAGTTAGACCACCAATCAGTGATATCACAGTTAGACAAATCCCAATAATACTTTTTGCTTGTTTTATTTCTGTATAAATACAATAAGTTGGTGAACATGAATTATAGAAGTGGCCATATGAATACAATGGATTCCAATGTTCGAGCATCATTTCTTTAGCTAATAATAAAATCGACGTATTTGGATCGAAATGAGTTAGTGTTGAATTATGCACAAGAGCACGAGGCTTAGGCCAGGGTGGATATTCAATTAAATAGTCATAAGGTAGTCTTGTGTAATTTATAATAGCTGAAAAACAAGATGAATTCAAATAAAAACATTCCATATTAGAAAGTAACAATGAATTCATATTAGAACATCCGAGAAATGAGCCAGGTATGACATACGATACTCTAGGATATTGATCGCCAGACTTATAACCAATAGTGATGACATCATAAATAGCAGATGGACTTCGGCAATGAGGATCTGTTGAGCAATTACATTTAATTAATTGAGAATAAATATCACGAATGAAAGGAGGAATAATATTTATCTAAAGTTAATTCTGATATGTTGAATTTAGAATTATCATGAAAAGAAAGCATACGTCAACGTCTTTAAGCATATCTGTTCGATTTCTGTTTACAAGTTGAATATCGAAAGAATCAATTCGAAATTCAGATTCAACTGTTGGCAGCATAAATGGTTGATCGATTTGTATAGATAGACCAATGACTTGAATAAATTGATAAAATTGAACAACTGTTGATCGATATAGTTGATTTAATGTACTATTTAATTGTGTATTGAAATCACGTTGAGAAATCATATTTGAAATAACAAATGATTTTAATAGAAATTCATCTTTATTTTTATTTATTGTTTCATTAGCTAATTGACAAAATTTCGATAGTAAATTAAATTGTTGATAAACTCGATTACGCCAATCAAGATTTATACTTGGAATCAGAATCTCTTTTGACATTAATATCCATTCATTTGAAATAAAATCACTTGAACATATTCGATGAAAAATTGGATCAAATGACATGAATTTTTGATAAGGTATTGCTGTCGTTGAACAAGGACATGTTAATGCATTGGAATATTGTTCTTCAAGATTTTCATATGTTTCTAATATTGGATTCGAAATCTTTTCTGTAATCATTTCAGTATTTAATACATTGTAGAGAAGAAGAACAATAATTGAAACTAAAAATAGAATTAAATAAATATATGAAGTAATTTTCTGTTGTTTAATATCTTGTTCAGTTCGTTTTTGAACATTCTTAAATAGATTGACTTGTTTTAACCATCGAATAAAATCTCTATTTCTTGATTGAGACTTGAATTTGAAAACGATTTTAATAAGAACTGGTGAAATCAAACGAAGAATTATAATTAAACCACCATATAAACTGATAAATAAGCTAACAGCATAAGAATCATCGATTATATCTGTTGTAGTATACGTGCATATTGATGGATTGCAATTATTAAAATAGTTTGAGTAGTTTAGTTTTGTTATCCATTGTTCAATAAATAAATTCGATAGATGATTATGTACTGTTCTATTAGTGTTCTCAAATTGTAGAACATAATCACTTAAATTGAAATATGTTTGATTCATAGATGGAAAATATTCAGGTAATAATTTCAAACAATGAATATCATATAAACAATCTAATGTACTTTTAAGAAGAGCTTCAAGAGGCGTACATGCTGTAAAGAATCCTTTGACCATTGTCAAATTCAATTGATGTGTAATCTGTGTCCATGTGTCGTCATTATGACGCCTGTCATCAAAGCTTAATAAAATACAAGAAAGGAAACAAATATTTGTAGTATTTTTTTACACTTATTCCATACTTTATATAAAAAGCAGCTGATATAACTGGATTTGTAATACCACAGGGACTGTAATCAAGACTCGGAAACAACCTGTATCGTTCGAATCTTGCACGAACACGATTATACATCGGATCGACTATAGCAAAATAGACATTTGTATTGAGTGATGTAACAAAATTGTTTGTTTCAGTTATAAGTTGAATATAGTCAATCAATGACATGATTTGAGTTGATAAATCACTTTTGAATGATTGAGTAATTGCATCTATTTCTAATCGAATTTTCGATTTATGAAGAAGATGAGTAGTTGATAGTTCTTTATTATTCAGATCAATTTCAGTTCGAAAAATAATATCTTGAGCTATTGAACATAGACTAGATAATAATTGAAATTGTGAAACAGCTGTCGTTCGAAAATCTCCAACTCCGAATTTACTTCTCGATGGTATATAGAGTGCATCGATCCACTGTTGATTGACAAAAAAACTTGAACAAACTGGATGAAATGTAATCGTATTCGAAACAAAAGTTTCATATGATATTGATATTGTTGAACATGGACATGATAGACTATCACCATATTGAGAATAGAGTTTAGAAAACTTTTTTGAATCAATATCCGTAAAAATAACCGAACGAACTTGAGGATTTATCATAACATTAAAGAAAAGAACATACATACATACTAGGAATAAGAATAAATAGTTAGATCTTGCTTTGTTTTGCGTTTAAATTAAGAATTTACCTGTAAGTAATAGTAAGTATAATCGAGTTGCATATTTTTGATGTCGAAGGCTAATGTCTGGATCTTCTTCTTCATCATAATCATTTTCACTAGGAATGAAAAGATTGTAATCACGTAATCGATCTATAATCGATTGAAATATACGTTTCAGTTGTCTCTATATAATAAAGAATTACAGATTTTCATTTTCTTTTATCATAAGTACCTTCATAGATCTTGCATTTAGACAAATAACATTCATATATTAATTCTAGCATTCATCATAATAATAAAATAATGAAGCTATCAATCATTTAATCTTATTAATTTATCGTTGCCATTCGCAGACTATTTACTATCGATTGATATTAAAAACAATGTCCTTAAACTGAAAATATTAAAAGTTTTGCCCTCGACTTAAATAGCTTGAACTCGATATTATTCGTTGAAAAAAAATGTTCTAAGGATTTGTTTGACATTTTATTATTTTTAACATAAAAAAATTTATTAAAAATCATTTACAACAACAAAAAAGACAACGTCAAGATGATAAAAATTATGAATTATATGATTAAAAATAAATTCAATCGATCGACGTACAAAAAATTGATCTAAATTCGGAAAAGTCATTGAAGAGATAGCTTTGCAAAACTCTCGAGCAGATATTGAGTACTCATCGTTAAAAGATCCATTTATAAGAAAATCGATTACAGTTTCAAAAGAACTGTTGCTTTTTGCTTCGATTTTTAATTTCTGTTGCCATTCTTCTAATGATACATTTGCTAATGGACTTCTACAGTGTCCTATCGCATCAACTATATCTTTAAATGCTATATTCGATGTTGGATTGAGAATATGATAGATTTTTCCGTTTGTATCTGACTGAATTCGACTCAAATAAACGATAGTCTTCGAAGTAAAATCAACTGGTAATCCATTGAAATGACTATGAATTTCATTTTCAGGATAACAACGTAATTTTATCATCGATGTAACAAGCGAAGTATAAATATCGTTTTTATTACAAGCACCAGTATTTGTAGCAGCACATATTTCACCCAAACGATAAATATTTATCGGTAAACCTAATTTACCTGCTGCAGTTATCAGTTTTTCAGCAACCCATTTACTTTGAGCATAACCAGTCTTCGTTTTTTTATATGTTTTGCTCTCTATGGTTTACTATGTCTATGACAAATTATTTCGAATGTATAAAGTGGAAACTTCTAGTGATGATCATAAATCATTGATTTTTTTGGATATTTTTATTTTAAATTAAACATTTAAAAAGAACAGAAACAAAAAAGAAAGACTAACCATATTTATTCTTGATCGTCCGAATCGTTTTCGCTTGTTTTTGATATGTTCATCGATTTTAGTCAAAAGATCATCGTTATGTTCTTTTAACATATCACGCAATTTCTTTGTTTGCCGAAGAAAATCAGTTTTATTTGCAATGGTTTCGATGGGTGATTGATTACTATTGACTAAAGATTTTAATTGTTCACATGAACAAATTTCTGCAATACGATCTTTCATTATTTTCTATATTCAAAAGATTTGATTTAAAAGCTTAAACGAAAAGAAACGCAACGTTTATTTAGTCAAAAATATTTTCACGAACGAAAAGAAAATGAGATATGTATATAAGTTAGATACTGTAGGAATTTAAGCCATCATGTGTTTGAACGATAATCGATGAGATTATTTGATTATTTGGATTTCGAATTAATGAAAGATTGCAAGCTAATTGTTTAAATTTTGTCTGTTTGCATTGATTTTCATCAGTTTGATCAATCAAAAACAAACCTTGATCACCATCAGCAAATAACCAACGAAATCTATCAATCGGATAGATAAGTCCGATCCAATTGTGTAAATCGTTTTCTTGTTTAATCGATTGTCCACGACGAATTCGAGTCATTGTCGAAACATCAAAGACATCAATTCGCCAGGAAAAGTCCTTTCCTTTAATCGACATACCGAGACATTGATCGATAGCTCGAATACAGTTAATACCCATGTCGAATGCTTCGATTAAGTCCGATTTTGGCCATGTTTTCATTAGAGTTATATTGTTTTCAGTGAAATCCCATTGTTCGATTGAAAAACCGAATAGATAACAAATGAAGATCGATCGTGATGTTTGAGTTATTGACCAGATTATGTTAGGAAATTGTTGAACTAATTGAATTTGTTTGTTCGATGATGATAATGAATAGATTCGATTGGAACTTGAAAAAAGAAAAGTATTTTCCAATGAATAAAGAAATGTAATTAAGAAAAAAAACTACTGAAATACAGCCTACAACTTTTCTTCATTTTGCATTTACTTGACATTTTTTCTTATTCTTCATTGTGAATAAAAAGACAACGTGCTTTTTTTTCACTTTTTGACATAAAACAAGCACAAACAGTTTTATTCAAAGAAGTTTTTATTTCTAAGAAGTAAACAAAAAAATTTCTTATTGTTCATCGCTATATTCTTTTAACATATCATGTAACTTTTTAATTTGCAACTGTTTCGATTGTTGATTGATTATTTATTCAGGCGAAGTGATACTATTCAAATGATAAACAGAGAATATGGAACAGCTGATTACTGATATTTTTCATTTTCAATTAGTTTTTCTCGTCTCAAGATTTTCTATTAGATTATTTCTTTGAAAAACTATAGATATGATCACTTTGCACCTTGTCAACCGTTTATATTTTCTGAACGATGAGATTATAAAAATTAGATGTAGTTCGTTCAGAAAAGGCATTTTTAAAACATTAAATTGATATACGACGGCTATTTCTTCGCAGAGAAAATTTTGGATTTAGAACGCTTTCTACCAAGCTTATGTTCATTTTCCGGGAAGCGTGCGATTGGAATATATGGCTTTTTGGTCTGTAACTTATCTTAATCTAAATCGTCTCGAAAATATGATTTAAGTTCGTTTTATTCATTCATCTAACTATTTTCATTGGATATTTCAGTTTTATCTCGTTCTGCCTGTTTTGGGGCTAACTCATTATATCCGACGGTGCACTGATAAAGGAGAAAAAACTAAAAAAACTGTCATCGCATCGATATTACATCATCTTTTTCTTCTATTAATCATAACAGCCTATATAAGCTAGATTCGTCGTCCAGTTCGTCGTCAACGAACTAATCGAAGCGAAATATGTATTGAAAAAATGCATTCATTCATGTTTATTTTATTTTATTTCGTCCGCCCGTCGTGCTGCTCTATATCACTATATAATATGCTGATTTCTCAATAGTTATTCGTATTCATCGATATTTTTATCCGTCTACGTAATTCGAATGTGTAAAAGTTTATTTCGCGTATGTAATTATATTATTTATAATCAAAATAAATCTTTTATTTCAGTAAAACTCCTACGAACCAATATATCCTATATTTGTTGAATACTCTTGAAAGTAAATAAAAAAATTTTTTTCAAATATGTATTTCTTGTTTTAGAAAACCATGACAAAAGTGATATCACCTCGAGTGAAATTTGCTATTGACAATTTTCAAACAATTATCAGCGACAAAGTTACAAAGATATCAGATCAAAATGTGTTGATTGAATTGCAACAAGTTGATATTCTTTTGAAAATAGTGAGTATAAGACTGCTACGAACATGTTAATTTCAACAGAAATTATATTTTATTACTTCGAGCTTTTATTTACCAACGAAATGCAAAATAATGCAATCAACGACGTAAAATTTAAATTAAATGTATTTAAATGATTTATTTATTTATTTTCATATGTTACTATATTAGTACAATATCAATTTATAACAAAATTAACAAAATTACCGTCAATTGATTAGACAAGAATTAAACATCTTATATCATATTATTTATGAATGATCATATATTTCTAATAGAAACAAAATAATTTTCGTCAAAATTAAAAAATGAACATTCTTGTTTTTTGTAAAAAAAATTTCTTGTTATATTTTTCTATTTTTCTGTCCTGAAGATGATAAGAGTTCTTATCGAAAGCTCGAAGTAATAAAATATAATTTCTGTTGAAATTAACATGTTCGTAGCAGTCTTATACTCACTATTTTCAAAATTATTATTTACTGCTAATACTCATAAGTTGATATTCGTGAAAAAGATAAATTACTAGAAAAGAAAGATGAAGAAATATACAAGTTGAAGAAACTACTTGGTATTAAAACACATGACAGCGAAATTATTGGATTTTCGGATGTCTCAGTTGATGTTAAAAGTGATCATGGTGCTTCAGCTGATGTCAAGACTGATGATGGTGAATTAGATGTTATGAAAACTGGTGAAATCGTAGGTGCTTCAGCTGATGTCAAGACTGATGATGGTGAATTAGATGTTATGAAAACTGGTGAAATCGTAGGTGCTTCAGCTGATGTCAAGACTGATAGCGGTGAATCAAGCGGTGTTAAAATTGACGAAGTTGCAGATGCTTCAGCTGATGCCGATGAATCGAATGGTGTTTTGGATTATTCAATTGAATTAAAAATTGTTGTTGTTTTTGCAATTGGAATCGGTTTATTTTCAGTTTTTTATGCTGTGAAAAATTGATTCAAAACTTTTATCGGAATATTAGTCGATCATGTGTCAAGCACCGTGACGTTTCTTATTCTGATTGTGTTATTTGTCATTCTTTATTCATTACTGTATCGGCTTTTTGTTTTTCAAATAAATGATCATGTAAATCTGAGTAAATTTTGTGCATTATTTTAATGGCATCTCTGATTTGAGATGGATAGAAAGAAACCTAATTCAATTTGAAGCGATTCAATAATTAGAAAATGGGATTCACTTTTTAATGAACGCATTTTTACTATTTGGAACTGCATGAGAAGAATTGATACGAATTATGTATCTACGATCGTTTGATAGCCTTCGTTTTTTATATGTTCTGCTCTCTATGGTTTTCTATGACAAATTATTTCGAGTGTATAAGATGGAAACTTCTAGTGATGATCATAAATCATTGATTTCTTTGAATATTTTTATTTTAAATTAAACATTTAAAAAGAACAGAAACAAAAAAGAAAGACTAACCATATTTATTCTTGATCGTCCGAATCGTTTTTATATTGAGCTCGTTTTCGTTTCCTTTTGATAAGTTAATCGATTTTATTCAAAAGATCATCGTTATGTTCTTTTAACATATCACGCAATTTCTTTGTTTGCCGAAGAAAATCAGTTTTATTTGCAATGATTTTGATTGGTGATTGATTACTATTGTCTAAAGATTTTAATTGTTCGAATTCATAGCTCGTTAATTGTTCACATGAACAAATTTCTGCAATACGATCTTTCATTATCTATATTCGAAAGATTTGATTTTAAATCTATGAAAAAGTTTATCGAACAAACTTTTATCTGTTGAAGTTCTCGTTCGAGTTGACCGATTCTACTGTTTAACTGTACCATTTTCTATTTGACGATACTTTTTTCTAATTCACGATATTTCGCTTCAGATTCTTCCCATTTAGCTTTACAAGTAGCGCTCATCCAGAGATCCGCAGACTCTTTTCTGAAAGAGATTTACTACAAGACAGATATATAGTATTATTGATATTAAGCGTTGTTTTGATCAACAGAAGTGCCACTCACGACTCGAGGCGCTAAACATTACATAAAACATAACAAATAAATTACTCTTCTTCTGCAGAGATATTTCAACATAGAATTTTAGAAAATATAAACTCCATAATCATAATGAACTATGCATTTCATTTCATTAAAGGAATAGAGCTAATTAATTTTCATAAGGATCAGTATACTTGATTAATAGTCATTTTATTCATTCAGTCAGTTCTTTAAAGGCACAATTCTTTCAATATAAACTGAGCACATGGAGTACTCATAAATTACTGTTCACCATAATAATAAATGTAAGCCGCATCTCGTCGTTCGTCCGCGTCCCTACAGTCCGCCTCTCACGACTCGAGTGGCTCAATCTTTCTTTCTTTATAACGCATATACAGAATTTCTCGCACTGTATCAGTGAAACTTACTAATATAGCCACTTTTTTCAATACAGAAAACTGAAATCCAAAAACTTATCAATTAATTAGTTCTCTGATACTTGATCTTGTTTTATCGAAGTCAATAGAATACTTCAATTACATCAAAACTTGCTTCTTCCCTCAAGAGACTTCATCAACAGCAATAAAAATGTTCGAGAAAATAATGAAATTGTCCTATACGATTCCCTCTGATTAAACTTTAAAAAATTGTCATTTTTCAAAATACTCACTCTTTCTTTAACAACAAGTAACGGAACATTAACGTTGCTAACTCTCTACTGCAAGGTAAATATTACATGTAACGCTCGCCTACATAAGCTCTACATTTCTTTCTACGAAAGAAAGTTTGAAATACGTATAATGCAAATCTGAAATCTTAGTCTTCTATCGGCATCTCAGTTGATCGTACATCCTCAGTTATCATCCATGTGTATTTTTTGTTGAACAACTACTAACCTTCACATTAACCCAAATAATTATGTGCTCTCTATCGATCACACATCGTTAATACGTTTGACCGAGAACAAACTAAATCAATATTGACTATATGTAATTTCATGATATAGCTGAATTGAGAAAAAATTCGATATATTTGAATTGAGTTAATATTAAATGGTTTTTTTTATCAACACTGATACGCAATTAATGAGCAAAGTAGATAAGTAGACTGTAGATTTATTTAAGAAATAAGGAATAAAAATTTACAATGAAGAAAAATGCTGCAATGTTGAGAGGAGATTAAATGCTGTGAGAATACTTGAATATTTTCCATGTATATGGATATGTACATCGATATTTGTTCTAAAAAGAGAAGGAATATACAATGAATCAGTTTTTGTTGTTCACAATTATAACATACGTGACTTTTTAACCAATAACAATGCCAAGGAGACCAAAAAGAAGACCGGTAACAACACCAACAAGTGCACCAAGAACGCCGCCAAGAGCAGCAACAAGACCGGTTGTAAGAGCAGCAACAATAGCCGTAAGAGGAGTAAGAAGACCACTAATAATACCAGTAAGGCCAGTAACAAGACTAAGACTGCCAAGAAGACTTTGAACACTGTTAGTAATACCAAAAACCGAGCCAGTAAGAGCCGAACAAGTATTGCTAAGACCATTAATAATCGTTTGAACAAGGCCAATTATAATACTAAGAAGAACACCAACAAGAGCAAAGACTGTATTACAAACACCGTTGAGAGTACTAACAATACAATTGACATTTTGAAGAACACAAGTAAGAGTACCATTGATAATATCCAAAGATGCTGATTGATCATTGAGACCAACATTAATCGTAGCAGTACTAAGAACACAATTAACAAGGTTTGTAGCACAGGTAGTAACTGCACGTTTTTCACGTGTTTCTAAGAATTGTGATTCTGGATATCCTTGGCAAACCATAGCTGCAATGACCAAGATAACCATGATGAGAGGGCATTTGTTCATACGAGCCATATTGTATGAATGTTTTGATGATTAGAGAAGATAATTTGAAAGTGATGAATGTATGATTTTTTCAGTTGATGTTTGGCCCTTTATATACTCGTAGATCATCATGGGAATACGTCAGCACTATTTGACGACGTCATCGATTGCCGATAAATATAGATTTATATTCAATAGGATTACCGTTTGAACTGTATAGAAAACAGAGTTAGGAGATAGTGATTACGTCAACGTATGTGTGGCAGAGGAGTATGTCATTGGGTGTAGAAAAATTATTAATACATTACAAAGGATATTACGTAGCAAATGTGTCCTTCAAACGACAGAAATTACTAATGCGTTACAATGAGGATGACGTATTATTAACTGCTTTAGAAGAACAAGAAAATAATTATAGTCGTACGATAAGAGTATTACAAAATGATGTAGTTATTCAAATCACTGTTCAAAAATAAAATAAAAAGACAGCAGTGGCTGAAATCCTTGGGATCCGGATTCCACCCGGAATCCACGGAATCCAGCCATATACAAAAAAAATATACATATACATATTATATGTATATACAAAAGTATCTTACATATAATACAAACAGTGACTTCAAGGAATCCAAGGATGTCAAGGATGTCAAAGATCCCAAGGAAGTCGGACAGGTCTCTCCTACAATATAACAGTTTCCCTCATACAGAGAAAACTCACAGTTAAATACTTTAAAGAAATTAATCACCATATTAGGTTTTGAATATCTGACTATGCTTTATCGAACCTTGTAAAATATATTCTTATTCTCCTAAAAATCACTTTATACAGAAATGCCATCTAAAATACCTAAAACAAGATAACATTCATCGAGACTCAACGCACTTAATCTTCGACTGAAAACGTCCTGTGAGAATATAGAGATAAACAAATTGAGAGCTATCCATAATGTACTATAGTTTTCACACAAATTTTGCTTACCAGTATAATAAACCATCATGTATGTAAGAATAAGAGTTATAAGGAACATTTATAACGCATGAGTAGCAAATCATTGCATTACATGATTTATCAACTGTTCACGAAGCGGAAGATGAATTTTTATTTCTCTCTGCAATCTACATTCTTGACAATCTATCAACGGATCCGAATTCTTCATACCCAATTACCTTCGATCAAACTCTATGGGAAATCGGAGTTTCATGTGTTGGTACCACTCCTGCTGGAGAATACCAACATCAAAATTTTGATATTCTGACTTCAGATTCGAATTCTTCATACTCGATTACCTCGGGTTTAACTTTGTTCCAACTTCCAATGCTCAACTATTGTCTAGCTTAATCAAGCTGAAATCTGATTGGTTTGGGACAGACGGACAGACAAACTTTATGCATTTTTACAGCGAATTTTTCGCATATAACCCTATCTTTCAGAAAAGGGAATAATTTACATTTGTATCATCGTTACTCATCTGTTCACTAAACTCTGCTAATAAACGTGTACTTGTTTGAGATTTATTTGGAGAAGTTTTCGATTTGCCAGATGCTACACTTTGCTGTGATTGTGAAGTGGTGACAGCTCGGTTAGTAACTTGATTCGAAAATTGTTTCATTAAATTGACTAATGAAACTTGTTCTGAATTATTCTTTTTGATCGAATCTCGATTCATAATTATCTAAACATGATATTCAATTGGTATTTGACTTTAAAAGCTTAAGAAAAAGTAAGTTTATTTAGTCGAAAAAAAAATATATACGTATATGATCAGACTAGAACACATCGAAAATGTTAGAGATTATAGGAATGTAAGGCATCATGTGTTTGAATAATAATCGATGAGATTGTTTGTGAGTCGACATGTCGAATTAACGAAGCATTACAAGCTAGTTGTTTAAGTTTGTTTTGTTTGTGTTGATTTTCATCAGTTTGATCAATCAAAAATAAACCTTGATCACCATCAGCAAATAACCAACGAAAACAATCAATCGGATAGATAAGTCCAATCCAATTGTGTAAATCATTTTCTTGTTTTACTATTTGACCACGACGAATTCGAGTCATTGTCGAAATATCGAAGAGATCAATTCGCCAGGAAAAGTCCTTTCCTTTAATCGACATACCGAGACATTGATCGACAGCTCGGATACAGTTAATACCCATGTCGAATGCTTCGATTAAGTCCGATTTTGGCCATGTTTTCATTAGAGTTATATTGTTTTCAGTGAAATCCCATTGTTCGATTGAAAAACCGAATAGATAACAAATGAAGATCGATCGTGATGTTTGAGTTATTGACCAGATTGTGTTAGGAAATTGTTGAACCAATTGAATTTGTTTGTTCGATGATGATAATGAATAGATTCGATTTGAGCTTGAAAAAAGAAAAGTATTTTCCAATGAATAAAAGCAAATATCTGATATTGTCGTTTCGATGAATTGAGAAAGTGAAATTGAAAATAGAATTTCAAATGTTGGAATACGGAATAAAATCAATGTTTGATGATGATAGATCAACAAATGGTTGTAACCGTCAGATGCCATGGGACATGATGACATCGATGGTAGTACAAATGTTGATAATGGATAACAATTGTCCAACAATGGAAATTCATTAATGTCTGTTGATAATGTACTTAAATGAGAAGATAGCTCATCAACAATCGTTTCCATTTTTTGTTGTTGTTAATCTAAAGTATTTTTCTGACTATGTCGTTTATTTCCTTTCGCTATTATATTTAAACATGTGTAAATAAAACCAATCAAACGTGTATTACAAACAAAGGCTTGATTATCTGAAATAAGTATTGAAATTGCAAGACAATCAAAGAGTATGCTGGAGTTGCTGCTTTTTCTATAATTCTTATTTCATTTTGACTCAAAAATATGCTCAAGTAATCAATCAGTGAATCTAGCCCGAATAAAAGAAAAGAAGAATTATTTTGATAGAATATTTTTTTAAACCAATAAAACAAACGAACAGAAAAAAAAGGAGAAAAAATGTAAGTAATAATAATAATAATAGTAATAATAATAAATCATAAATTAACGTTTTTTCCCTCCTCGTTATCATCAAATAAAACAATAAGAGATTCCAAACGCACGGCGCTTTAATACATACACTAGCATTTCACACTGCAAAATAAAGAGAAAAAAAAACAAAGTTCAGGAATAATTTTCTTCTTCTATTGCTTTTAAAACCGAAAGTTTATTGACAGTAAACGTTAAGTTGCATACAACATTGAAGAAGAATCTTGATAGCTGGCATGTATTGACTTGTTTCAGCTAGATTTTCACTGGCAACTAATTGATTGTAGATCGAAAGTGACGTCTGATAATCACATTGACGAATATAACCGATCATTTGATGCATTCCTTGTAAAACACTCGCTGGAACGCGATTCTCTCGAAGTTTATCATATAACACTTCAAGTTTCTTCTTCACATCGTCTAATTTACGTTTCAATGGCAATTGTTGAGTTGCTTGTTGACAACGAGCAACGAGTAAATCGAATGTCTCTTGAATAACTTGATGTTCGGCTGGTATTGGACCTTTGACAACCGGTGCTGGTGGTGGAGGAGGCGTGGCTACTTTTCGAATGGTCGATTCTTGTGATGGAGCAATCGGATGTTGAACAAAATCGGATTGCATATTAGGAGGAAAGACGGGACCTGTCGGTTGATTTGTTACAGCAGGATTGAAATGGAAGTTTTGTGGCGGTTGACTGGGCTCGTTGACTGGTTGCAGAAATGGAGATTGATTAGATACAAAATTATCAACGGGTGGTACTGCAGACTGAGAAAGAAGTCGAATAGAGAGAGAGAAAAACAAAAAGAAATGAGTGTTTACTTTGATAGGATTTTGTTTTTGTACTTTCATTAGAACAGTTGGCGGATCATTCCAAGCAACTGCGGGTTTGGACTCTTGATAGGATGGAATCAATGAACCTGTAGGAGGAACACTCGAAAGATCAGCTGAAGGTGGTGGAGGTAGTCCTATAATCAATGCACGTACAATTGACAATAGTTTTATGAAAAAAAAACAAACGAACCATGCACGAATTGTTGATTTGACATGACTGGTGCTGGTGTAAAATGTTGAGTGGGCATGGCTGGTGTGAAGTGTTGAGTAGGCATTGCTGGTGCTGGCGTGAAATGTTGTGGTGGAAGAGCTGCAGCAGGATTGTAAAGATTTGGTTGATAAGTTTGAACAGGAGTTGGTTGTGGAGGATATCGATTTGATCCAATAGTATTTGATCTCGCTCCAAATTCGGTTGGAGGTGGATTTTGAGATGATGGTAATGTTGGTGGCGCCCAAGCATTCGTTGTTGGAGGTACAAATGATTGTTCAGATGCAGTTTGTGGTCGATAATGTAACTGTTGTGATAAACCGGTACTGGGTTTTCGTTGTCCTTGTTGTTGTTGTTGTTGTTGTGAAGGTACATCGATTCTTCGAAATGGACTAGCTGGTTTAGGTATACCGTTTAATTGATTCAATGGGAGACCATAATAAAGACGATCACGCAAAACAAGTAATTCAGGCTAAAGAACAAAATTAGTTTCTCTGAATAAAAAAAAACGATTCAAATTTACTGTTTGTAAATTTCCTAAGTAAACTAGAGCAGCTCTTGCACAACCTTCATTCGCTAATAATTGGCCAAATAAAGCTAAATGTCTACTAATCGATGGTCCATCCATCGATGCTTGTGTCAAAACTGCTTTCTTTTGCTGTTGTAGCTGTTGATTCGCATGATCAACCGAACATTTAAGTACAAATAATTTCTCAATTAATTTCTCTAATTGCATCGACGACATTCCTTGTTGTTGTTGTTGTTGATATTTACTCGACCAAGCCACATCGAATTGTTCCAAATTACCCGTACAAATAAAGCAAATCGCTGCATATGTTCGAAGTGAATCATTCGTTCCCACATGTTGTTGAACTAACCGTTGGCCGAGTTTATTACAAAGATCAACAAACGTTGCACCATTCGTATAAGTTAACAACGCAACAAGAACATCTCGCCAATTCGTCATGTTACTCGACTCGATCAAACGCGACCAATCTTGATTTGTGACAATATCGATGAGTTTTGTTGTTGGTGTTTGAATATTTTGAAAATATCTTTTCTGTGTTGTGTACAAAAGTTCTTGACCACCGAGATGCGCAAGAAGAAGTGCATCAGTATAACGTTGTTCGCTAAAACATAATTCAACTGCTGCTTCGAATTGTCCCAACATAATGCATCGACTTAGAAGAGTTTCAATTTCTGCATTGGATCGTTTCGGTTTTTGATTGTCGCCGAGATGAAGTCCATTGACTCCGTCGGTTGGCACATTTTGCTTGTCGTCTTTAGTTAACAATTGAACTTTATGAAGAATATCATCTTGTCGAAAGCCTAACAATTCGATATATTTCGGTTTCGGATCGAATTCAAACGAAGCACGAAGAAATCGCCAGAGAATTTGCTCGTCTTGTGTCGTCGATGTCGATGAAATCTGTTTTTCACAATAATCAAGAACACTTCCCGATTGTAACATCGAATCAAAAGTTTGCACCGATTGAACAAATGTTTGATCGTTGACAATCTGCTCGATAAGAACCGGCGGCCGACGATTAATCCCAACGGCATTTGGTGAAGCCGGACCGGATTCACTCGAATTGACGATCGGTGGCGGCTGAACCGTGACCAATTTGCCGCCGAATCCGAAAGAAACACGTGTCCGACGTCGCATCCATTTCGGTGCGTATTTTATCGGCGGAACATCGTGAGTTGTCGTTGGCGGAAGTTGTTGTTCGTTTGCCGAAAGACCATCGCCAAATGCTTGAGTAAACAATTGATTATTAACTGGACGAGAGACTTGACAAGATCCGCCCATTAACGTGTAAATGCTCAAAGTACTATCGAATGACGATGCCGAGATTAAATTCGGATCGACAAGACACCATTTCACATCGAAACACCAATGATTACAAGGAATTTCGTAGACAATTTCGGCCATTGTACTTAAATCATTGGGATTCCAGCAAATAATCTTATTATCTTTGCCACTTGACATGAGTAAATTGCTGTCATTGGGCGACCATTGTAAATCTAAGATTCCTCTCGAATGTCCGCTCAATAATTTCATTGGACTCGCTCCGTAACGTAGATCCCAGAGTTGGATCGCTGCTGATTGATCTTCTTCGCTTGCTAAACACAATTGACTCGTAATTTCCGGATGCCAAACAAGTCGATTGGCTCTCATTCGATAAGTTGAATCGCTGATTTTAAAAATCGGTTCATTACTTGACTTCAAATCCCAAATCAATGTTTTGCCACCTAAAGTCGAGCCAAGAATATGAGATTTCTGTCGATTCCACGCGACACATTGAACTTCTTCGTCGATATGATGTGCTGTTGATGTTGTACCGCCAGGTATCATTGGATTTTGAAGATCATTCAAATCCCAGATCATCAATTCAGAATTCGAACCACCACTGGCGAATAAATTCGTTTGAAGAATATTAACATCAATCGAATGAACACTTCCCGTGTGTTTATCTAATTGTTTGCTGATTTTCTGAGCAACGGGATCAACTAAATAGATTCGGCCTTTTTCAGTTGCACCGATAAGTAATTTCGCCGATGGCCAAATCAGTTTATTAAACCGATAGTCGGTTTTTATCGAGCCTGTTGGCGTCATGGCCATGCTTCGGTCGGCTAAATTCACTTGAAACAATTCTAATTGAGAATTTGTACTAAAACTGGCGTCCAATTGTTGAGCAGCCGTGCCAGCAACGAGAAAATTGCCGTTACTATCATCATTTTGTATTTTGACAGGTGACCAAGCCACGTGCACAGTTCGATCGATTTCTTTTAATTTCATTTCTATTTGAAATCGAAATCTACAAAATTAAATTCTCGTCATTTATCTTTCGTTTGTTTTTCTAAGGCAAAAATCAAATCTAAGAAATTCGGTTTTTTTTTGTACAATTTCACGGAAAAATAGCACCACAAAAATTGCATCGATGTTGTCGAAATGCGTAGCAACAAATGAGTCCAATTGGAAAGAAAAATATTGCACAACAAAGACCAAAACATGTAAAATCAGTTTCTAATTTCCCCGTCTAAGATTTTAACATTCATTTATTTATTTATTCGAACGAAACTTGTTGATCTACTTTGCACGCTGGACAACCGCCGAGTAAAATCACGGTCGGTGTGTGTGAAAACGATGTAGTCGTTGTAACTGGTTGTGAATCTCTCTCATCGGGAAATGTTCCATAAATATCTGCGCCTAACAAAACGAATCAATTTTGACATTTGCTGTCGATTGAAGATTTACCGGAGTTAGTTGTGAGCAGTTGATCGGGAGCAAATGCTGAATTGTTCGTCATTCGGATCCTTTGAAAGGTAGAAAAAAGAAAAGTAAAATCTCAATTTAGAAAGAGATACCACGTCGACTGTTTCTACTCATTCTCTGATTGGTTGACAACAACCATTCGTTGTGCTCGTGTTCCTTCGAACATTTTTCTGTTCTCTATCGATTCTGGCTCAAACGGAATTTTTCATGAGATTTGTTCGAAAAAATTCACGAAATTTTTCCGGATTCAGATTAATTTCATCGAAACTAAAATTCTTCTTGCAACAGCTGATTTTTGGGCGGGGATTGGCTCGTCTTATCAGCGGTACGTTCGCTTGTACCCGGGTTCACATAAAACAAACGAGATTACTTGTTAAACAAAACACAATCATGGCGTCGATTAGTTTCTTTGAATGTCTCTATCGTATTATCATGGCGTAAGTCGAGAGCCTTTTCCCTATACTCATTCGTTTTGTTAAGATTTACTCGTGCTATCGTTTTTTCGATATTTCCCGCGCCGAAAAAGTCGATCAATGATGAAATCGTGCTGATAACCGGCTCGGCTGGCACTCTTGGCCGAGCGTTAGCTGTCGAATTTTCAAAATACGGCGCTTTTCTCTGTCTGTGGGACACCGATGAAGTAGAAAATCAGAAAACTTATGAGTTATTATACACGCAATACAATCATCGCCGAATGGTGGCAATGAAAGTCGACATCACGTTTGTTGATTTGAGAAATTCGCGTTTTCGAAAACGAAATTCGAGTTGTTTTAGAGTACCTGAAGAGATTCATCGTGCTGCTGAAAAGATTCGACAAGATATCGGCAATGTTTCGATTGTCGTACAAAATGCCGGTAGAGAAATTGACAAACAAATCAAGGATTGAGAATATTGTACGTTGATTATCTTTAGAACAGGTGTGGTGACATGTAAAAATGTTCTCGATTTAAATCAAGAAGATATCAAACGGACATTCGATGTCAATGTTATTTCACATTATCATGTAAAATTCATCGAGTTTTTCTTTTTTTATTTTAGTAAAAGAGAAATTTTGCTTTAAGATCAATCAAGCTTTTCTACCAGCAATGATCGATCGACATTATGGTTTGAAAGTGAAAATTTGAGATTATACAAGTTGAATTTCGATTTTATAGGACATATCGTTGCAATTGCGAGTAATTGTGGACTTTTTGGTTTGTCACATTTAGGTGATTATTGTGCATCGAAATTTGCGATTATTGGTAAAATTGAAGAGGAAATTTTTTGGTTTTATTTGAGAGAAATTATTTATAGGATATATGGAATGTCTGGAAGATGAAATCTTTCGATCGAAATGTTCAGGAGTGAATACAACAAGTAATTGACGACGAAGAAGAAAAATAATCGATCTCTTGTTTATTATCTAGTTGTTATTCTTGGTCCATTAAAAGGTGGATTGAATAAACGTGTCACAGAAATTGTTATGTAAACGAATTATATCAAAGAGAATTTGCTTTTTCATATTCAAATTGATTTATTTGTTTAGTCCTGATTCAGTCAATTTTCTTTCTGCAAGTGTTTGTGCCGAAAGAATCGTTCAAGGTGTAATAACAAATCAAAAATTCTTATACATTCCGAAATTCTATCGTCTATTAGAATTTGTTAAAAGGTACAATTTTAGTTTTATTGTGTTTATTTGATAAGAAAAATATTCGATGAATTCTAGTTTTCTTCCGTATGATGCGTTCAAAGCAATTCTTAGTTATGTACTCAATGTACATGATCCAAATTTGAAACGTAATCGTCCACGAAAAGCAACTCGGTCGTAAAAAAACAAATGACATTCTATTTTTGATTTTCATTCATCTTTTCGTTGTACTTGCAACATAAGAAAATAAAAGATCGATTTCACATTCATCGCGAAATACTATATCGTTCTAAACCGAATCCCCAGAGATTCAATACTGTATCTAAGAAAGAGATGATTTATTTGAATTTTATTCGAGAGAAACACGAACTATATGCTGGCGCATTGAGTACAAGACTTTGGATGTCCGATAACATAATTTACCATATCAGCTACAGTCGCCTTGTTTTCTCGGCATCAGTATATAAGCTGATGATTTTTTCAATCATTTTCTAAGTCGAATTAATAAGGCCGTAAACAGCTGTGATTTACTGTCAACCACCTATTTGATATTCAAGAAAGGACAGTCTGAATTGATAGGTGGATATTCAAAATTTCCAATTGACCATTTTTAATATAGATCAATAAAATGAAATCGAGTATGAAGACTATGAGTCTGTCAACGAATTTTCAAAATTTAAAATTACATACCATTCATTTGAAGATTCGTATTTTAGAAAAACAGCACTTCTTACTAAAGTGTCATAAAGTCAAACCACATATAATGATTTCACGTCTATTGTTGTATTTAAAGAACTATAAAGTCGTTCTTCTCTGATGTCTATAATCATTTAGACATAACTATTCAATATAATTCATCAAGTTCTATGAGTCGCATTTCTCTTTAAAGATGTGATACAAACAAAATGTTCTTTCAACATAATCTTCTTCATCTGATCCAACAATAACTATTCAAAGTATATTGTTACATGTAAAAACTTGATGAAACCGATGTATCGTTTCAAGATGATGATACTGACATTTCTCTACTAAATGCTACTTTTTCAATCGATTTAAGAACATAACATCTTTAACACGATCATGCTTATCAAATGTTTCGTGATTTTTTAGTAGAACTAACAGTGCAAACAATTTTTATTGCCTCGACTGCCTAGAAAATCGCGTAAATAAAATAGTTTCCTTTCATGACTGTCTATAATACGGTTAAACGAACGTCACATTAGTAGACAATTGTAATCGACGGTCTGAACTATCTTGGAAGTGAGGGTGCGGTGAGTGCCTATAATACATAGAAACGATGACTGATCGAGATGAAGAAACTAAATATTTATCTCACTCTATTTCTTTCTAAGGCTTGAGCAATTGCTTCTCCAAGTAGAGCTCCGATTTCATCCCATGATACATTGACTGCGGTGAGTGTCTGAGATAAATAGAAAAGATGGCTGATCGAGATGAAGAAACTCAATATTTATCTTACTTGATTTCTTCGTAATGTCTGATAAATTGCCTGTCCACCCTCTCCTCTGATTTCATTCCCTTCGAGGCCGAGTGTGGTGAGCGTCTGAGATAAATAGAAAAGATGACTGATCGAGATGCAGAAACTAAATATTTATCTTACTTGATTTCTTTTTAATGCCTGAGCAATTGCCTGTGCACCTTCATCTCCGATTCTATTCTCTAACAGGTCGAGTGTGGTGAGTGTCTGCGATAAATAGAAAAGATGGCTGATCGAGATGAAGAAACTAGATATTTATCTTACTTGATTTCTTTCTAAGGCTTGAGCAATTGCTTGTGCACCCTCTGCTCTGATTTTATTCAATCTCAGGTTGAGTATGGTGAG
>Ga0209914_1000855_pt1 | contig 36195 bp, 29 predicted proteins | sample ThiBiot_500_plan_FD_183949 | JGI IMG/M metagenome (GOLD analysis project Ga0209914, IMG submission 183949) | Wastewater bioreactor microbial communities from Cape Town, South Africa - Thiocy_cont_500_plan (SPAdes) | ecosystem: Engineered > Bioreactor > Thiocyanate-remediating > Anaerobic-Aerobic...
TATATTCGATGGATAATGTTAAAACAAAGATGATTTACAAGCTCTTTTTTTTCTGCGAAAAATACTGCACGTAGATTTCTGAAGAAACACAAAACGACAGTTCTTTTTTATTCTCTTTTTCTGTTTGGTCGACATCATTAGAATTTGTCTGAAGAAAACAAAAAAACAACGTGTGTTTGATTGAGTAAGTCGGAAGAAGAAAAAGAAAAGTTTAATACTCCACTGGTTACGTTTATGAATCCAAATAGAAAAAAAGTAACTTCAAATAATGTTTGCAAAATTTTTGGAAGACTCGACAAAAAGATCTGACAGTAAACGTGGCGGTGATGGAGCGGATGAATATTGTGTTATTCGTTGGTTGGATGGCACTGGTTTTGATGTTGTACATAAACGTACTATTAAACCATCATCGAATTCTTTGGCTGTCTTTGAAACTTGCACCGTTGATTTCGATGGTAAACCACGTAAAGGAACTGCGGTTCTAATAGGTTTGATTGAATTCTTGACGAAAAAGAACGAATATAATCACGTCGTTTTCGTTTTCTTTTGTGAAAAGGAAGCAAACAAGATTGTGACAAACATCACTACAATGTTGCTCCTAAACAAGCAGCTACACGTAAGAATTTCTTTCAAAATTAATAAAAACAAAAAAAAACGTAATATTTATCCTAGCTGTTAGTTCTAATTCGTCAAGATCAAGATCATCTCAATCGAATACGCGAGAATCAAATGCAACTGCTTCATCTATCATGGTTGATATGAAACGTGACTCTGGTTTGCATATCGAATTTATAGTTGTCTATGTGATGAATATGTGACTTCTTTTGTGTTTTTTTTTAGGAAAAACTAAAAATGAAAAAGAAGAAAAAGCTGTGCGTGATGCTGTTTTAGGTCAAATTTTAGATTTAATTCGTACGACTAAAGCTCCTGTTGATAGCAATGGTGAAAAACATATTAATATACAATGTTCATCATGCAGCGAGAAACCGATCGAAAGCGATCGATATAAATGTTTGAATTGCGGTGATATTAATTTTTGTGCAACATGTTTTGAAAGTCGTCGAGAAATGAAACAACATAAAAGTGGTCATGTTTATGTTCATTATAAATTTCCTGGTGAATTATTTAGTGAGCCCGTACGAGAAGATGAAGTAACCTATAGTAAATTCAGACAAAAATATGCTGATGAAGAACATGGTTCGATTAGTTGTGATGGTTGTGGAAAAGACGCAATTAAAGGTTTACGATTTAAATGTGATACATGTTCGAATTATGATTTATGTCAAGATTGTGTTGATAAAGGCAAAGAAACGAAATCACATAAAACAACACATCCATTGATTATTGTTGGACGTCGAGCTATTCATCAGATACGTATCGAAGATATTGAATTGACTGACAAACTTGGCGGAGGTGCGTTCGGTACGGTTTTTAAAGGCAAATGGCTGTCGAAAAAACGTACAGTTGCTTGTAAAGTTATTGATGTTTCACAAACAAAAGAAGCTGAAGTATTAGAACGAAGTTTTCTCAAAGAAATCGCTGCTTATGCTGAATTATCTGGTGCTTATATTTTGAAAACATACGGTTTTGCAGCAGCTCGACAAGGTCAAAAGAAACAGTATATACTCGTTATGGAATATATGTCACGTGGTAGTCTAGCAAAAGTTGTTCAAGATGAAAGTGATGATTTATCCCTTCGACGACGATTAGACATGGCAAGAAATATTGCATCAGGCATACGAAAAATTCACGAACACGGTATGATACATCGTGACATTCGACCGGATAATATTCTTGTGAATGAAAATTATCTTGCCAAAATTGGTGATATGGGCATTGCACGTATGACAGATCCGTTGAAACAACATACACGTATCGGCTGTCAATCGTTTATGCCACCGGAATTTTATAAAGGTTCATATGATCAAAAATTAGATATATTTACATTTGGTTTAACATTGAATGTTCTATTTACATCGACGGAACATGCATTTCAACCGTTTGTTAACAATGATAAGATAGCTTTCAAAGAAAAAAGTCCGATCTTCGATGATTTAATATCACGATGCACAGCCTATGATCCTGATCGACGTCCGAATGCAATTGAAATTGAAAAAACATTCGATTTATATGCACAAGGTTTCAATGAAATTGTCATTAAAAAACATCCAAACTACAGAAAATTATCGAAAGATGATAAGGATAAAGTTTTCATGGCATTCTACGAACAATTTCATACGCCAGCACAAGAATTCATTCGTAAACAATTTCCATCTGAATTTCTCAATGATCCCGAAGAAATGGCTTGTGTCAAAGTCGATAAGGAAGCTGGCGAATGTATACGCATCGAATGTGGACAACAATAAAATATGAACATAATACACAAATCTGCTTTTGTTTTGTTTCCCTTAGATAGCCGCTTTTATCTTTTCTTTTCTTTTTCATTAAAATATTCTTTTTTTTGTGTGTCTTTTCCGATAGACATCAAAATGACTATTAAATATACAAGTTTATTTAATATTCTTTTTCAATAGAAAAAGCTTTTGAAAAAATGTATACTGAGTATACTCTTTCATTTTACCAAAATGAATGCTACTGTTCGTATGAACTGTGCGATCTTCGTTTGGATATTTAATATTGTTTGCAGCCAAATGATTTATCATTCATTGTCAATCTTATCCAATCCTGGTAATCGATATATTCCGAAGAATATTCCTGGACAATTTATTGAATGGTTTTTTGTCGATTCATGGCGAGCATGTGCACATGAATGTAATAAGAATGTTCTCTGTCGAATATTTGATTATGGTTCGATGCAAACCAATCAATGTCTTCTTTTTCAAGGTGACGCTGAGACTCTGGGCAATATTGTACCATCGGACATGCCTGAATCAATTGTTGGTACTCTACAAATATCATCATCGTTATTTACTGAATATGATCAACCATGTGTATCAATTTGTAAGGAAACTCGTTATTTAATTTGTAGTGCCAGTCAAACTTGTACATGTACATCAAATATGTATTGGAATCCGACAGTTCTTATGTGTTTACCGCAAATGACCTATGAAGGTGCACCTTGTGATCCAAATTTAAATATGTGCCGTGAAGATCTTGGTTTTCATTGTTTAATACCAAACGTATGCAGCAGCAGTAATAATAGTGATCCAGATACTACACCTACTTCGATTAGTAATGTTATTGCTGATTCAAGTACGATTATCGAAGGTAGTTCGTGGAATGGTTTGGAGTATCCATTTGGACTTGCCTATTATAAAACAGACGACATTGAATCTCTAATTGTTGTTGAAGGTTCAAAAAATGAAATTATTCTTATATCAAATATTCATTCAGTCAATAAAACTGCAAGTGTACTTGTTCGTAATTGGACAAATGATGATAGTTTAATTGCGCCCGATTATCTTTTTCTCGATACAAATAATCAAAACAATTTATATGTTGTTGATGCTGGAGGTAGTCGAGTTCTTCTATTTACAGCAATGCAATTTATTTCTCCATTACCGAAACAAGTTGCTGGTGATATTACAAATTCGGGTGATTATTTAAGTCGACTTGATTCACCAGGTGGAGTAGCTGTAGACAGCCAACAAAATGTCTACGTAGCTGATACGTACAATCATCGTATTATGCTTTGGCAGCCAGATGCCGAAATGGGTATACAGATTACAGGCACAGGCACGGAAGGTAGCGGTCCAACAGAACTCAATTATCCGGCTGGCGTTTTTCTTGATGATTCAAATGCATTGTTATACGTTGTCGATAGTAACAATCATCGAATTCAATTATATAATTTAACGGGCAGTCCACCGTTAAGTGGAACGACTGTTGCCGGAGGAAATGACAATGGAAATGGAAATAATCAACTTGATCAACCATCAGATGTTTGGGTTTCGAAAAAAAATGGAGCTATCTACATTGCAGATACGAGTAATCATCGTATTCAATGTTGGATGCCTGGCGCTACAGAAGGCACAACTATCGTTCCTGTAGGTCAAGTATCGTCACCACTTGGTTTAGTACTCAATCAAAATGAAACTCGAGTTTATGTTAGTTCGGCTGGTACTACGCGAGTACAATGGTTTGATATTGATTAGAAAACAGAAACTCTGAAAATTTCCTCATTCTCTATTCAAGTTTTGATAATCGAACAATAGTTTGTGTTAAATAATAATCACCAAATGATAAAGCAACATCGAATGGTCTCGATGGATACGGACCTAATGTTCCATTAGCCATGATAGCTGGCAGTTTATAATTCGGATTACCGGAAATTAAAAATCGTGATGTTGTTAATTGATCAACAATTGTTTTTGCACCTGTTAGAAAACGATTTTTAATTTCTGAATCATTGACATATTGAGACAATTCGACGAGAGCACTTGCGAAAATTGCTCCAGCTGATGTATCTCGAGGTTGATAGGGAATTGTTGAATTATACGGTGCATCTAAATCCCAATAAGGAACATAATCTGTACTCTTCGATAAACGTGTTAAATAATAACTAGCAGCTCCAATAGCTTTGTCTAAAAAAGGCTGATAACGACTATAACGATACGACATCGTAAAACCGTAAACAGCCCATGCTTGACCACGAGACCATGTCGACCAATTTGCATAGCCCTGTCCCGTTCCTTTGAACATAACATTGCCATTCGTTTCATTATATACAACAACATGATAAGTACTATTGTCTGATCGAAAATGTTCGTACATTGTTCGATTAGCATGTTGCCAAGCAATATCAAATAATGTTTGATTCTTTGCTAAAATACTACCTTCAAATAATAATTCTAAATTCATCATATTATCAATAATAACAACATAACCAGTTGGTGTATCATGTGAACGTATACATCGAACAATAGGCGAATATCGAGTTGCTAATGAATGAGCACCCGTTATGATAATTTGATCGTAACCTTGCATTTTTAATAGACGATAACCATTACCAAAACCGCACATTATAACAAAACCAACGTCATGAGTATTGGTTATATTAGCAAATGGAGCGGTTGGTTCAGTTACATCGGTAGCCATTTGAAATGTTTGTAAACTAGACGTATATTCAAATAAATTCCAAAGTACACCAGGAAAAAAACCACTTGTCCAACCTGTAACTGCTGTTGTTGTATCCCAAAATTCATGAAATGGTGATCCATCCGATGGATAGTATCGATGTGAATCATTTAGAAATTGAGAATAAATAATTGAATATTGATTAAATGCGTAAGTCATTACATCTCTATAACTCGCAGCGCAATTGCATACCAGCAACAGGTTGATAACAAGGTGCAACGAAGATACCATGTTTCTATGATAAAACAACAGAATGAAATGTAAGAACAAGAGTGGTCATGTAACTTATATGTCAAAACAGAACATTGGTTTGTAATGACGCTTTCTCTGATTAAAAAAACGAATAAACATTGTATTATGTTTACTTAGAACATAGTGAGCTTCATTGAATTGATTACTCTTTCAAATATTAAATTCAGGAATATGAAATCTCATTTCATTCACTATTCAATAGAATCGAACATGCATACGAGTAGTCATCATTATAGTCGCCGCCGTCGTCATCGTCATTCCAAAACTAAACATAAACGACCAGGAACTGTAATCCGTATAGATCTTAAGACATCATCTATATCTGTATTAACAAAAAAAAAGAAAATTTATCCAAATCAACAATCATTTCTACTTACAAATACAAAATCGAATGAGAGTACAACACTCTCAAGTTCAGTATTAAATTCAGAATTCATTTCCCATAAAAACAGTGCTGCTGATGATTATCATCGAAAAACAGAAAAGAGAAAGTACAAGTGAGTTATCATTTTTTGAAGAAATAAATCTGTTATGCATACTATTTCTAGATATTCACGTCGACGATGTTTCTGTTGTTTTTGTTGCCTACTGACATTAATCATTATTTGTGCTCTTACAATTTTATTAATTTTTCTACTCAAACCAAACTCAATAGCTAGAAACCAAAGTAAACAAAAACTGCATAATGCATTTTTATGTAAACAATAAAAATGACACTTATATGTTTACTCTATAGATAAAACAGTAGTCTTACGATGGAATAAAGCAGGTCTTCTCATATCAGGTACTGTAGGTATTCCAGGTGCAGCAAGCAATCAATTGGAGCATCCTTACGATGTCAGCGTTGATTATATGAACAACATATTTGTAGCTGATACTATTAATCATCGAATTCAAAAGTTCCGATTCGGAAATACAATAGGGCAAACCATAGCTGGTAATGGAACTTGCGGAACAATTCCGTATCAACTATGTAGACCGTCACAAATGCTACTTAACTCAAATCAAGATCTATTCATAGCACAATATGGTTATCATGATGTTCTATTGTGGCCAAATGGAGGCAATAAAAGTTCACGAATTGCAGGAACAGGTCATAAAAATCTTTCAATAACTAGCTCTCAAAATACGAATTTTTCTTGAATGTTCTAGGTACTTCTGGAGCTAATATGACTCAATTACGCAATCCATGTGGTTTAGCTGTTGATCCTATAACAGATACACTCTATATAGGAGATCTCAATAATGATCGAATAGTCTCATATGCAAAAAATGCGAATTCTAGTACGTTGATCTTTGGTGGTCAAGGTCGAGGTGTAAATAGAACACAATTATCTGGACCAGCAGGCATCTATTTTGATTTCATTTCAAATAGTTTATATATTGCCAATTATTACGGTCAAAGTATTGTTCGCTATGTATTGGGTGCAAATCAATCAACTCTTTTCACGGGTAATAGCAACGGTAGTTTCGGTTCAGGTGAATCTGAATTAAAAACCCCACTGAAAGTTATATTAGATCCCATGGGTAATATATATGTTGCTGATGGAGATAATCATCGTGTACAATTTTATCCTCCAGATCAGATGAATGGAACAACAATTCTTGGTACAACGAATGTGTCTGGTACAGATCCTTCTCTTCTAAATAGACCTCGATCAATAGCCTTCGATAATCAATTGAATTTATATGTCGTCGAAGAAGACAATCATCGAGTTCAAAAATTTTTACGTTATTAAATAAAAAAAATACTTCTTTTATAAACATTGTTCGATGAATAATAGATATTGGATACTCAAACTATCAAACGTGTAAATAGCAATAAAAATCTTACAGATTACTTCATAGAAATATGAAGCGCCCTCTTTTGGTTTCGTAATAGCATTTGCTTTGTGTTTGGTGGAATGAAATGGGAAGTTTCTCATCGTTATCAATCGATGACGGTAATGGTAATAATCCCACTCGTAATGATAGGACTGGATCAAAAGATAATCTTTGCCTATTTAAACCAATTCGATAATATGAGATTCTATATAAAAAAAAATGTGCTTCGTCTACAGATTTATTCTTACTATTCTTTTCACTGAGTATATTTTACATGCAAACGAGATCGATCCTTATGAATATTTACAATCATATGGATATGCAACTGAAGAAAATACTGACCATGGTATATTATCATTATCTGCAGATAAGAAAAAAGAAGCAAAGGAAAATATGATTAAAGCTTATCAAAGATTCAGAGGTCTCAAAGTTACAGGTGTACTTGATGCTGAAACCAATGTATCAATGACGCGATTACGATGTGATATTGGTGATACCGCATTAAGTAAACAACGATCATCAATTAATTCTCCTGCACAGTATCTTTGGGATAAAAAATTGCGAACCTATCGTATTGGATCGTTTGCTTCATACGAACAAATGTCACGTTTGAAACAAGAATCAATTATTGATGATGCATTTCATGAATGGTCGAAACATGTTCCATTGATATTCGAAAAAGCTTGTGAAGTATGTTCAGCTGATATTGTCGTTGATTTTGTTGATGACGAATCGGGTAAACATTATGATAATAATCAAATAGCTCGTTTTAAACCGACATCACTTGCACATGCATCATATCCAATGGACTCATATCCGGCATATGTTCATTTGAATAAGAAAATTTTATTTACCGACAGGTAATTAGATATATTTATTTTTTTTGTCGTTTTCAAGAGATATCGTTTAGTTTTAATTCAACATCTTCTCCAAATTTGTTTCATACTATTTTACATGAAATTGGTCATACACTTGGACTTGAACATGTGCCAGGAGATACTAATTCAGTTATGTATCCTGATTATCATGTTTCAGCTTTGAATAGAACAAGAAAAGATTACTTATCGACAGTTGATCAAGGGTATATTCAAATACGATATGGAAAACGAGAAACAAGCATCATTAATTCATGTTCACGATGGTCAACAAAACCTGAATATTTGAGTATTAATGCGAGAAATTCAATGGATTTCTTTTTAAAAGATTTTATTCGTAAACATCGTCAATGGCGATCGATTGCATTTGACCGTATTCGTCAAAGTCAAAGTCAAATGCTTAATAAATTACCAGACTCTAAACAATCATCGAATGCAAACAATAAGAAATTAAAAATCAGTGGTCGTTTGATTGAAAATGAACTGCAAGATATTCAAGTGATCTTCTTTGATGAATCTGATAATCTCTACGTATCAGATTATTCATCGAACAGTGTTTTAAAATACGAATTAATCAAAAATAAACCAGTGAAAAAAACAATTGTTGCAGAAAATCTCAATGCACCACGTGCAATCTATGTTACAAATGATGGTATTATGCTCTATGTTGTCGATAGTAAAGGTGTTCATCGATTTAAACTCGATCGAGATGATGGCAATATCGGTGCAGCTACACTTCTTTTTCAACTAAGATCATCATCAGAAATTTACAATATGGTTGTTGATGAAACAGATTTTCAAACAATTTATTTGTATGATATATCACGACAAAGAATTGAACAATGTCGTGCAGAAATAAATACATGGAATTGTAAGAAAATAATTCAAGTAACAAGTATGATGACTTTGTTTCTGTCCTTTTTGCATTCATTTTTATTTGTATTTCATAGACAATGATTATAGTCTAATTAAACAATCGACAATGTTAATTGATCATGAAGGAAATCTTCTATTTATTGATGAATCTGGCTCGACAATTGTCTTATATAAACATGTGAGAAGTGCATGTTTGGATAAAAGTACGGCAAAAGCAAAGCCCAAAAAACCATCAACAGTTCCTCGTGTAATCAAAACAAAAAAAACACAAAAAAAACAAACAAGTTTAACTCCAATACAACAAACAATTTTACCCAAAAATAAAGTTCTTAATAATACAATTTTCATTCTTGAATGTAAAGAAACAATTAAAGTCTTGAATTCAACTATGCATACTGTTGATTACAATGGTAATAATCAACAAAAATGGGTATTCATCCAACAATCGGATGGTACTTATCTCATTAGAAATCTTGCATCACCATTTGTTTTAACTCCTGATCGTCATAGCAATCGAATCTATATGAATTATTATATTAAAAATAGAAGTTTACAAAAATGGAAATTATTACAACAAAATGATGGCAGTTATATAATTGAAAATGCTTTGTATAAACGTGTGCTTACATCGAGCGTAAATGATACCATACGATTAAATGTTATCGATACGACAGATAATCAAAAATGGTTTTTTCAAATGCCGAGTGTTTTTCCTTATGATAATATGATAGCAATTCTACGAAGTAAACAAACTAATCAAGTACTTGGATCGGGCATTAACCGACATGTTTATTCACACGATTACAAAGGTGATAATAATCAAAAATGGATATTTCATCAACAACATGATGGCAGTTATGCAATAAGAAATCTCGATACATCATATCTACTCGATGTTAATCAAAATACATTGTGGACAGAAACTTTTCCTAATGGTCAAAAACAACAAAAATGGTTTGTTAATCGACAAGCAGATGGTAGTTATCGATTGGAAAATTCTGTGTATAAAAATATTCTCAGTACGGATCCATTTTGGTTTTTTCAACAACCAAGTTTACAACCGTATCATTCAATGATTGTTTCAATTCGAAATAAGAAAACTAATCGAGTTTTAACGAATTATTATGATAAAAGTTTGCATATGTTCGATTACAATGGAGATACATATCAAAAATGGAAATTTAGTCAATGCGATGACGATGAATATTTTGTCATCGAAAATATTAAAACAGGTTTCGTACTTGATGCTGATAATTCGTATGCATATGCTCTTGAATTTAATGAAAGCTATCGACAAAAATGGAAAGCAATTCGACAAAATGATGGTAGTTATGTACTTCAAAATTATATGAATTCCTATGCACTTGGTTCAAGTAGTCATTCCAATGCTTATCCTCAACCCGGAAATAATAATGATTATCAAAAATGGTTTTTTGAATCGATCTAAAAGTTTTTTGCTTTTGTTTTTGTTTGATTTTAAACATGAAAAGAATCACGTTTTTTGTTTCTTTACCTGTCTTTTGTTCGAAAATGAAACAATTTCTCTGGCATGTGAATAGAAATTGTTGTCACTCAGTTAATTTCAAATTTATTCTTATATGGTGCATATTAAGTATTTTTATCACTGGTTTCATTCTAATAAATGAAAATTTAAATAAACATAAACATTTAAAAATCAATCTCCAATGTCCAGTGATTTTGATGTTGTACTTAATTATTACAATGAAAATATCACATTTGTTGCACAATTTATTCGAAATCTTCGAAATATATCGATTTTTAATAAATTTCATTTGCGTATAATTGTTTACAATAAAAATACAAACATCACCGTCAAATATTTGCGAACAGTACTTCAAGTAGATCGTGTCTATCAATTACTCAATATTGGACGAGAAAGTGATAGTTATTTGTATCATATTATTAACAATTATGATCGACTTACAAATCATATATTCTTCAGTCAAGCTGGTGCTCAAGGTTTTACTGGTGAAAAACTAGAGAGTTGGTTTATTGATCGATTAGAAAAGCAATTCAATCAATCAGTTGGATATATGCCGATGATCGATACAAATTCAATGGCAATATTTGATTGTGGAGAAGGACGCAATGAAAATGTCAAACAATTTGGGCAACTATGGGGAATTATTGAACAGACCCTATGTCCTCCAATAAAACAAGCTGTAACGATTGATAATCGAACATATAATTAACTTGTCTGTAAGTTACTTTTTTATAGGTATTCTTTCGAGGACAATTTATTGTCAGTGCTAAACGAATTCGTATTCGGCCATTAAAAATCTATCAATATATTAGTGCCATTCTTCGAGTAATAAAAACTGAATCTTTTTTCTCAAACAATTCTATTTTCTGTGTAGGCTAATCAATCTCATTGGATTCATAGTGCTCAGTCAACACCGATGAATCCACAATTTGGCCATGTTGTCGAGCGTTTATGGACAACATTATTTAATTGCACACATCCTGATATCTTCGCGCGCTGTGCTCAACAACAATGCGCATGTTTTGATTGATGTTTGTTTGATGTAAGAAAAAAAAAACTTCAAGAACAAATGCAACTATACGATCGTTAATTCAATAAAGAAAGAACTTTTATATTTGTATTCTGTCATGCGAAATAAATGAATATAATTGTGTTGATGCATGCAAGTTTTCTTTCTAAGATTAAACATTACATTATGATTACAATATAGAGTGAAGTCAGTACAAGTAACTATGTCGATTTATTCTGTTTGTCTAATGATGTTCGTTCTAGAATCAGCCGGCAATCCACGAAGTTTTCGATAGTTTCGAACAAACAAATGTTTAACATCACGACGAAATGATGCCGACACAGCCAAATATGTATAGAATGGTATTGCACTAAAGATAAATATTAGTAAAAGTGCCACATTCGTTGCAAAAATTTCAGCTTGAATAAGAGATAAATATTTTATTGGTAATACAAATTGTGTAATCATCATTTCCAAAGAAACAAGTGAATACGGAGCAGTTGTTACAAGATAAATAATTGCTTCAGCAAGAACAAAAATTAATAAATCACGATCTCGTCTTTTCAAAGAATTATTATTGTTGTTAGTATCCATGTCGTGATTGATAGGCTGGATTCGAGAGTGTAATTGTTTCATATTTCGATATGTTAAAAATCCAAATATAAATACGATAATAGCAGGTAGAAATGCAATGCAAAATACCGTATAAAATGCTTGAAAAGTAACATACCAACCAATTCGAGTGCATTGTCCATTACTAATTGTGGCCCAGATCAAGAGATGAATAGGAATAATCGCCCATGCTATATAAACAATTGCAGTAACATATTTCGCTCGTTTTAATGTACTGAATGCTCGTAAACGAACACTTTTGCTTGTAATCATATATCGATCAATACATGCACAAACGAGTAGTGTTTTCGTGACTTGTCCGAAGAATCCTGGTATATAGTATGATAATTTACACATGATAAGTGCTTGTAGACTCCAAGTACTGTATGATGATGCGAAGATTCGTATAAGACCTCCAACTGTAAGATAGAAAATATTTGCCATAGCTGAACTTACAAGATAAAGAGAACATGCATTATATTTATGTCCATGAAAGATGATAATAATTAGAATATTTCCGAAATCACCCACAACGAGAAGAATGGGGTACCCATAGTAATTCATCTGTGATTGTATATAAGGTAACATTGATGTAGACATAAACGCAGTTGATAGTCGACTATTTAACTTCTCAATTTTTTTAAACTGCCATAGAATCAAAAGATTATAGAATTATATTTGGCAGAGCTGACAATATTATTTACATGAATGAATAGAATTTTATGGAAAAGAAATGTTCTTAGACAATTATCAGAAATAGAACTAATTAAAAAAACATGAACGCCTTCTATGGAAGTGGAATTACAGTAAAACCTCTAATTGTGAATACCCCTCATTAGTGATCATCCTGCTGTACCGAACAGAGGTAGGAAAAGTACAAGTACTTGTACTTGCGTCCTAGCTCTGGTACCGAAGGGTTTCCGGTCCCACCGAGCGAATTTTGCTGGTTTTGGTCCCGTCGTTAATGATCACCTCCCTATTGTGAACGATTTTAATACGGTTTCAAAAACTTGTTATTTCGATTGAATCTTCATGTCATAAATCTAGTTCATAGTAGTTACTCATTCCTTGACATTTCTCAGAAAAAAAGATAATACGTTAATATCGATATTATATTTTTAGAATAATGAACTCATTCTAAATAAAAGACTTTTATCTTATAATTAGTTTTTTTTAATTCCTAGCGAAAAGAAATTGCTCGCATCCGTTTCATTGACCCGTATATGTTTTTTTCTTGTGTTGTACTTGCAGTTAATAACGGTGACTACACGAAAATTACGTACAACATCTGAACAACATGAAAAGCAGTGTTTAAATAAGGACTATTCTTAACCATGTATGTCTCGTTGTGTTGCAGTTTGTGTAGTGCCATTCGTACTAGGATCAACAGGTAATCTACGAAGTTTTCGATAGCTGTTCACAAACAAACGTTTAACATCACGACGAAATGATGCTGATACCGCAAAATATGTATAGAATGGTATTGCACTGAAAACAAATATACATAAAAATGCCACATTCGTTGCAAAAACTTCAGCTTGAATAAGAGATAGATGTTTTATTGGTAATACAAATTGTGTAATCATTGTTTCCAAAGAAACGATAGAAAGCGGAGCAGTTGTTACAAGATAAATAATCGCTTCAGCAAGAACAAGAATTAATAAATCACGATCTCGTTTTTTCAAAGAATTATTATTGTTGTTAGTATCCATGTCGTGATTGATAGGCTGGATTCGAGAGTGTAATTGTTTCAAATTTCGGTATGTTAAAAATCCAAATATAAATACGATAATAGCAGGTAGAAATGCAATGCAAAATACCGTATAAAATGCTTGAAAAGTAACATACCAACCAATTCGAGTGCACTGTCCATTACTAATTGTGACCCAGATCAAGATATGGATAGGAATAATCGCCCATGCTATATAAACAATTGCAGTAACATATTTCGCTCGTTTTAATGTACTAAATGCTCGTAAACGAACACTTTTGCTTGTAATCATATATCGATCAATACATGCACAAACGAGTAGTGTTTTCGTGACTTGCCCGAAGAATCCTGGTATGTAGTTAGATAACTTACACATGATAAGTGCTTGTAGACTCCAAGTACTGTATGATGATGCAAAGATTCGTATAAGACCTCCAACTGTAAGATAGAAAATATTTGCCACAGATGAGCTCACAAGATAAAGAGAACATGCATTATATTTATGTCCATGAAAGATGATAATAATTAGAATATTTCCGAAATCACCCACAACGAGAAGAATGGGGTACCCATAGTAATTCATCTGTGATTGAATATACGGTAGTATTGATGTAGACATTGTAAGAATTGTCAAATGGAATGAAAAATATTCTGTTACATCCTCTTTTTATAGTCTTCACTTAAAATAGGATAGGATAGAATTATTTGCGATGGAAAAAATTCACGATGTCAGATGACCTGCAAAAAAATAGGAGTAAGCTATTAAAGTAATTCTTCGTCATGATCTTAAGTGTTAATTGAAAATTATAGGGATGATGCATGCACTTATTCAAAGAGGATTGGATTTATATTAAGAAGTAATGATATGTCATCGTTAAAAGTTAAATTATGAATCTTGATTTTTTAATTAGACAATTTTATAGAATTTTAATTGAAATTGAATGATGCACAGCATGAAACATTTTTAAAAAGCTCTTATGAAACACGAGTGGCTCGTTGTAATGATGAGATAGTCGTAGTCGGATCAGTTGGCAATTTTCGTATTATTTTGTAGCCAGTGACAATCAATTGTTTGAAATCTTGACGAAATGATGATGATGCAACAATATATGTATAGAATGGTATTGCACTAAAAATAAAGACTAATAAAAATGCAACATTTAATGCAAAGGCTTCAGCTTGAATGAATGCTAAGCTTTTGACTGGTAATGCAAATTGAGTGACCATTCTTTCGAAATGAACAGATGTCAATGGAAGTGTTGTGAAAATATAAACAATCACTTCGGATAGAACAAGTACTAATAAATCACGATCTCGACGTTTCAAAGTTTTATTGTTAGTATCATCATTTGTATTTTGATCATTCGGTTGAATACGACTGTGTAATTGTCTCATATTTCGATATGTTAAATAGCCAAATACACTAATACTAACCGTTGGTATTAATCCAATGAATATGACTGCGTAGAATGCAAAGAATTTAACGTATCCATCCGATAGATTACATTGTCCCCTTATAACTGTTACCCAAACAAGTGTATGACTTGCAACAATAGCCCAAAAGATGTAAATACCAAAAGTAAAATATTTCGCACGTTTAGCAGTACTAAATGCACGTAAAGTAGCACTTCTGCTTGTAATCATATAACGATCAATGCATGCAAAAATCAGTAAAGTTTTTGTTACTTGTCCAAGGAATGATGGTGTATAATTGGACAGCTTACACAAAATAATTGAACGTAATGTTTGATCTGTATAAGAATACGAGAAGATTTTGAAAAAACCACCAATTGTTAAATAGAGAATATTTGCAACAGCCGAATTCATTAAGTAAATCGAGCATGCATTGCTACGTTGTCGATTGAAAAGAATCAAAATGAAAATATTGCCAATATCACCTACAGTCAAAAGGATAGGATATCCATAGAAATTCATTTCATTTTGAATATATGGTAACGATGATGTCGACATTTTTAATTTTGTTCTGAGGACAAAAGAATGCAAACCTGTCTATATACCTGCGCAAAATGACATTATCTACTAAATTAATTATTTTACTCAAAAATAGGTTCTTATCTTTTAATCGTGGACTCATGATATTGTGAAGAAAAAGAGATTATAAGTCAATAAGAGCATAAGTTGACATTTTAGAACATTATATTGGAACGAAAGAGTCATTCATCAAAGTTAATTGCACCCCGTTTCATTATAAGTATATACAAGCTTTTTTTAAATAATCATATCATTTATTTGATAAAAATGTTCCTTTTACATTAAAATTCTATCCTAATCCTTTTGACATTAAAGATTTTTGGGTATTCATTCAACAGAGGAGTTGAGGGTGAGGGTGTTCAGAACAGTGTTCGAGAAACTTCGAATATAAATAGATAATAAGATGTATGTGTTTTTTAACTGAAGATGAGATTGAGTTAAATAAAAAGAAAGAGAGATACGATGTACTTACTTTATTCTTATCTTTCTATGTGCATATGTCGTTTCGAAAATTATTACTATTTGTTTTAGTTTTTTTCATTTTCAATTCATCGATTATTGAAAGTAAAATATTCGATGTGAGCGATTATGGTGCATATGCAAACGATCATATTGACGATACACATGCAATTCAAGCTGCTATAAATGCAGCGATTTATTCAGGTTTAAATGATACGATTTCATTTGGGTATGGAACATATGTTCTATCATCTTCGATTAATGTAACCAATGCAACGAATTTAATTATTACAGGACAAGGAGCACAACAAACATTGTTATTAGGCATCAATCCAACAACAATATTTATAATTATGTCAGGTGAAAATATAACGATTCGTTCGTTATCAATCGATTTTGATCCATTACCATTTACAGGTGGTTTTGCAATTAACGTGACAGATACTTATATTGATTTAAAAGTTCAACCACCACATCGAATTAATCCCGAATTTCAAATTGCTTCACTGCTTCGTTTCGATGCCAATGAAATGCGCATTGCATTTGGCCCACAAACATATTTTTTCTATCCGAGTGGACCAATGAATACAAGTCAAATTTCAACTGATATCATTCGTATTTATCTTACATCATCAACAGAATTCAATGTTGGCGATGGTATACTCGCCCGTTACAGCGAACTACATCGTGCTATCTACGCTAGTACTGTAACAGATTTAACAATTCAATCGATAAATATCTATACATCTTGGTTTATGGGCATAGTAACGAATCGAATAATTGGTTTGAATATTTTCAATGTACAAATAGCACCACCGAATGGTCGTTGGGCAAGTACACTTTTAGATTGCATGAATTTTGCTAATGGTAGAGGATATATTAATATCTACGATAGTCGATGTGAATTGACTTCTGATGATGGATTAAATGTTCATGAACCATATGTTGTCATATCGGACGTAATCAATTCAACAACAGTCATGACTCAAGTTATGAATGGTACTGATGTTTATTTTTTCGCAGGCATGCGCGTAGAATTTAGCAGTAACTCGAAACCGTTTACAGTCTATCAAACAGCAACTGTTGCTGAATGGGTTCCAACGGGTCCGTATTCACGTTTGTTAACTTTAACAGTGCCAATAAATGTTAGTGTTGGTGATTATGTTGCCAATGCTGATCCACCAATGTTAACTATTCGAAATTTTACTGTCGAAAGAAATCGTGCACATGGCGTCCTACTTGAAACGCGTAATGTTGATGTTAGAAATTGTGTTTTCAATCGAACAAGTGGTCCAGCTGTTCTTTTTCAACCCAGTAAATTTTGGAATGAAGGTGTAGCAGGACAAAATGTGACATTAGCAAATAATCTTTATATTAATTGTAATGAAGGTATCGGTCGAGATCATGGTGTTATTGCAATTACATTACAACCTACACAATTCGAACCTGTAATGAAAAATATTCGTATCGAATCATCGACATTCTATTTCGGAAATTACAGCCGAGGATTGTTACTGAGTAGAAGTGCAGCAAATGTTCGTATTGAAGGCAATTATCTTGCAACAAATAATTCTGAACCGTTGATTATTATTTGTAATAGTCGAAATATTACAGCAAGTAATAATACATTAATCAGCAATCAAATTGGACATGAACAATACTATGCATTCGATACATTGGTATCATGTGCAAAGAATTTGAGTAGTCTAATCGATTTACCGGCATCAGCATTTAATTCATCATTTCCTCCACCTGTAATTGCATGAAATAAATTTTAAAAAGTCAATCCTTTTTTCGTTTTAAATTTTTTTAAACTGCGTAATTATGCTTAGGTGCGTTCAGTATTCATACGATTTTGAGTCGGACCAATTTGTTGTCGTCGATTTCTGCTATGCCATATGGAAATTTTTAATTTTTTTCGAAGTTCAGGTAAAGTTAAATAACATACGAATGGAAAACAAAATGTTATGTTATAGTAAATAAAATTTGAATAAATCAAAATTGGTAGAACAACATGAAGTGGTGCACCACATTGAAAAGCTAATGTTGTAAATATCCATGGTGAATTAAATAGAATACAAATAGCTGATATCGATATGGATTGAATGGTTAATTTACGATATTTTTTCCATCGAAACATTTGTTGTGCACGAGCTTTTTGTTTGGCAACACGTACAATAAGAGTAAATGACGCTATAATCATGATTAAAGTTGGAATAATTTGTTTAACAAATAAATCGAAACTTCCTAATATAGTTTGATAGAATATACATGGAATGTAAATACTACCTCGAAGAAAATCATCAAATGATGTATCACATGGTACACCGTAATAAACTACTATGTAGAAAATAATATTGCAAATAATAATAATTATAATAGGTAGATAATGTAGAAGAAAACGATTCCTTTTTGTTATTAACCATTGATCATGAAATATCAATATATGCCGTTCGAGAGTTGCCCAAGCGAATAATTCAATTTGAAGTACAAAAAGTAAATAATCGAAAAATGTCCAAAATAGATATACATCTTTCGAAGTTAGCCAAGGTGTATCATAGAACGTATTTCGAAGAAAAAAAGGAATATTAATCATTTCATATAGAATCACAATAAATAATATGACAATAAAAATATGATTATTTAATGCACGACGAAGAATACGATTAGAGAGTAAAACATAGAGTGTATATATTGCACAAGTAAGAGACAAAGCATCACAACAAAGAAAGTACCAAAATCGTAACGTATGTGAAATCATTAGTTAATTCCTATTTCACCAAGAAAGATATATATAGTATCGCTATGTCAGAAATATTAATTTCCTGTAAACCCAAGAAAAAAGAAATTGCTCTTTTGATACCAATGAGTATATATGTCGATGAATTATATTTGTCAAGTGGGTCTTTTTTCCTATTTGACGTCAATATCATAAATTTATTTAAACAGAAAAAAAAGCTCCTTCATTAATAATCGTTGATGCTTAAGAGGTAGTTGATGTCAGAGAATACTTCCTATTCGCTACAGTGAAGGCAACATGAAGTACTGATCTAACTGATTTTTTAAAAATTTAATATTTCTTATACAATTTTTACTGTCCGTTGTTGCAAGCTACGTGGTTATATTATTCTCCTTTGTTTACAGTGCGATTCTAAAATCTTCATTGAAGTTTCAAGTAATAAATTTCACAATTTCTGTGTTATGTAGGAAGATACGCGTAGCAGTGTTTTTAATCAATCTTCTCATTTGATCACAATCATACATACAGTGATAGACACTAATAAAAATATAGGCCTTCATTGAATACCGATCATATGAAGTCTTAAAAGTATGTCCACAATATAAAAAGAAAACATTCTTATTCATTTTTCATTGTAATGGTCCATACAACTAGTAACCATTCTATTTCTCGAAAACAATTACTTTTTCTTCTTTAATATCTCGAATTTTATTTAATCAAACTGTAAATTTTCTTTTAGCGTGGACGCCGTCATCGTCATAGAAAAGCATCCTCTGTCATTATTCTTGTTAAAATTCGCCATTTACCAAACGATTGTCGACGTCATTCAACACATACAGTTGCATCAACAAAACAAACTATTTCATCATCGTCTCTAAATCACACGAATTCAACTCAACCAACGACTTCCAATCCTGCATCATCTTTGTGGGCCAATTCAAGAGATTATAGAACAAAACATGAAAACAATTCTAACCGAAGGAAACATAAAAAGTAGAACATTTTCTATATTCCGCACCCGAAATCATTTTCGATTAGGGTGAAACGAAAATGTAACTCTACGGTGGAATACGTCAGGTATCACGGTTGCTGGTACAACTAATACTAATGCAGTTGGTAATGCAAGCGATCAACTTTATAATCCATGGGATTTGACATTAACTTATGAAAATACACTTTATGTGGCTGATCGATATAATCACCGAGTTCAAAGATATCTTCGAGGAAGTTCAAATGGTACGACAGTGGCTGGGCAAGCTGATGCAACAACATGCTCGTCGTATCAATGTTTACGCTACCCATCATCTATTGCCCTTGATGATAATGAAAATTTGTTCATTTCCGACTCACACAATCATCGTGTTGTTTTATGGAAGAAAGCTGCAATTATAGGAGAACTCGTAGCAGGAGCAGCAGGTACAACTTTTATTTTTTATGTGTAAATTCATTCAACATGTATACGTATTCGGTAAGGGTATGGAAGTGGCAATAATCAGTTTTGCTATCCAAATAGCATCGTTCGTGATACACAAAATGGTACACTCTATGTGTCTGATAATGGAAATGATCGGATAATGCGCTTTATTGAAGGTAACAATACAGGTGTTCTTGTTGCTGGTGGAAGTTTATTTTGAGTCATTATCCAACAGTCTTATCATTGCTAATACGAGAGCAAATAATATTGTTCGTTGGCGAATAGGTGACAGTAACTGGACATTAATCGCTGGTAATCTAAATGCATCAATAGGGAATTCACCATCTTCACTTTATTTTCCCTTTGGACTGACCGTAGATCCAATGGGGAATCTGTACGTCTTACAGGGTCGTATATCACATATGGAAGTATTCTAAAAGATTCAAATTACTAATGTCAATGTTGAGAATCCTGAAATGCGACTTCAACATTGTTGTTATGTTCAATCAGCAATTCTTTATGCAAATGTAACTTAACTTCTTGAAAAACGTAAGGAATTTGCTGTGGTTGAAGATGACTTTGGATCAGTTTTAAAAATCTAATAGCAGCATGTAGAAAATGCGATAACGAAGCTTGTATTCAGTTACATTTACTGACAACTAAAACTTATTCGCATCTCAATCTTATTAAAAAGGGTATCAATGAAGATGAAGCAAAGAAATGATGGTTTATCTTCCTTGGTATTATACAGAGTGTATTCTTTATTTGGATTGGAGCTATGACTAGTTAAGCAATCTCTATGGGGGCGTTGAGGATGTTATTTTTGCTTTAGTTCCAGGTATAACTGGAGCATCTGGAAACATTAGCGGGATTTTGTTTAACTTAGCGTTTCGATTTCTCGGGATTGATTACCACAATAAAGCTGAATATAAATCATTATGAATTCATAGGATTTATTTAGAAATGATTTATAAAATCACTGAATTAATGAAAAAAAAAGTTCCAATCAAACAGTTCATTGATCGAGTAGCCTCGTTGCATTTACGCTGATTGATGAGGATGAGGAAAAAGAACTTCATCGATAATATGAATGATGCCATTTGTTGCAAAAACATCGGAAGTAACAACATTAGCATTATCAATTTTGAGTTGATCACCATTTTTGGTTACGAATAAACCTCGGCCGACCACAGTTTCTAGTCTTACTGGTGGATTTAGTTTGCTGATTGCCTCAACTGTCAGATTTTGTGGAACAATATGATATTCCAGAATATCAGCTAATTCAAAGTGACTTTCGGGTCGGAATAAACGTTGGAGTAACTCTGGCGGTAACTTGGCAAAAGCTGCATCATTTGGTGCAAAAACAGTTAATGGACCGACATTTTTTAAGAATGACGTCTGCGAAGAAACATTGAGTGCTTGTACTAAAGTTTTGAAGTTTCCGTTTTTGATGACTGTTTCAACAATGTCGACGAGTTGTGCTAGAAAAATAAATATTATGTATATTCGCATTAAAACTTAATCATAAACCTTGAATAACAGCAGTTTGAAGCAAGAATCCTGCTACAAGGATAATAATTGTTGTTGTTTTCATACTTGGTTTTTCTTTTCACGAGCTAGCGAATGAATATTGTTACATAGCTTTGTTTCCCCGGCTTATATAGATAAAACATATCTATGGTATGCTGAAAAAAACGCATTGTAATGCTGACATCAATATAGATAAGTATTAGAATAGAATGGATGATGTTGGAAAAAAATTTCGTTAACAGGTACGCTTACATAAGATAGCGCTGTGTAAGATCAAAAGTACGCAGTTTATTTCATTGTTTGCTAGGTTGAAGTGTTTTGTTTTCATTCTTTTGTATCAGAGAACTCAGATAAGAACAAGTTATAATTATCACAAAGTATTGTGAAGAGAATCATTAGAAAATTTTGTTTTCTTCATAATGATGAACTCTTATTTTAAAAAAAGAAAACAAGATGAGTACAATATTTATTTCATTGTCATTGTATTTTTAAAGGTTGACATCATTCGCTGCGTCGTTGTACATTCGATATCTCTCTAATCGTTGTCGTACATAATTGAGTGTTTCAGAATTATCTTTCATTTTGTCATGTTCTAATATGTGAATACATTTTTCAGCATATTCTGTTGCTTTATCATATTGTCGAAGTTCAGCATATGTTCGAAAAATATTTTGATATGTTGCAGCAAATGTTGAATGTTCTTCTGGAAATGATTTCAATTCGATTTCTAAACATTTCTCTTGATTTACTAAAGCTTCTTTATAGTCTTTTAATTTATAGTGCATTGCACCAATATTATTATACAAAAATGCTAAAACTGGATGATGTTCATGTTCAGTTAAATGTTCTTTTTGTTGAATTAATGCCTGTTGAAATGCTTTCAATGCTTCACCATATTTATTTTGTTCAGCATAAACATTACCAATACAAATGTAACTCGTAGCTATCGGTACTAGATCAGCATATTGATCAGATTCCAACGATGATAATAGTAAATCTAATGCATTTTGATACTGGTTAAGAGCATCATCCCATTGTTTTTTCCTACAGTAGATATCGCCAATTTTATGCAATGTATTAATCAATGATGAATCATTTGGTTGACAATCACGTTGACGATGAATTTCTAATGCTTGTTGATAGAAAGATAATGCTTGATCGATATTTTCCATTGCTAGATGTGTCTTAGCAACATTTTCAATATAGATTGCTTTTGTCCATTTATCATCATCATCAGGAGATGAATGTTTAAGTAAATATGTTCGAGCTTCATCATAAGATGCTAAACTTTTCTCGAAATTACCTTGTTTATAATACATACTACCTAATGTTGCGTGACTTTGAGCAATTCGTTGATCATCTGAATGATTCGATCTTATATCAAGAATAACTTGAAAAAATTCCAATAGAATTTCTTGTAGTTCTTGTATTTGTACTTGAAATTGTTTGTCTTCTTTACTAACTGTACTTAAATGAACGATCCATAGACCTTCATTACTTCGCTCTTCAGCAACTTTATCAATTCGAAAAACAGTTCCAATAGAAAAAAGAATTTCACGTTCGCGTTTAAATACACTTCGACGAGATATATCGGCAAATGGACGTTCTATATGATCCGTATCGATTTCAATTGTAAATAGAATTGATTCGTGATTTTTATCTTGTTTTTTTAATGCAAACAGTTTAGCAGTATTTGGATCTAATGTCGTTGAAAGAAAACTATCGAAAGTAATTAACTGATTTTGTTTCGCACGTATTGTATTTTGAAATTCTTTCATGGGCATATTTAAACCACGATAAACAGTGAATACTTTCGATTCTAACGCTCGTTTATACAAACCATGCATTTGTTCTAATTGCATATGTAAATCTTTGATATAGAATTGAAATTTATATAATGTTAATACATCTTGATCTCGAAAAGCTTTATTTAACATTTTGTATAGAAATGTATTTTCAGTATACCATGTGATTGCCTTGCCAGGATGATAATTCTTTTTGAATTTTTCCATATAATCAAGTTCAATTGGATTATCATGATATGCGTTCGAACAGAATTTTAATAGATCTGACATGGCATTCGTATTATATTCCATAGTAAAGAGAAGATCGCAATGTAATTGTGAACAGAGAAATTTAATCTGTTGCATTGTATCATCATTGATGTCAGATGTTGTTGAAATCGAAAGAAGATTTTCTATGGCTTGTTTTGTATCGTTTTCTAATTGTTCACATAGAGATTTAATTTTAATATAAATACCACGAACTTTATCCGAACGTTGACATAAATGTTTATGTTTATTTTCATCACGACAAAATATATAAATTGAATTTAATTTCGAACATTCAACAATATTCTTCATTGACAAAAGTATTTCGCCAAGTTCACCCGAAACAATCAAGTAAATCTGTTGATTTTCTATTTGTTTGATAATATCTTCCGTTTCATTGATTGTCTTACATGTAATAAGAGAATTAACAATAGCACGTAGATTTTTCTCAGAATCAACAGCATCATGATGCTCTTGAATACTTCGATCGAGCCAAATCAAAACAAAACTTTCAGCTTTATTTGTTAGAGATGAGACTGATGTTGATGTTGAACTTGATATGTACTGCATACTAGCTTTGACATCTCGATCAGATTCTATATTCAATAAAGTATGAGTATCCGTTGCAGTCGTTGTTTTCATTTCATCGAATTTTGTTTGTTGAAAAGCATTTAAATAACGTTTTAATAAATCTTGCATATGAGCAGCAGCTACTGGAGAAATATTACCTATATAATGAAAAAAAATATCGAATATGAATAGTAGTTCGTTTATCTATTTAGTTGACTTTGGGTATTTTCATTCATGATTTTTTTCTCTTGATTCTGATCATTGTCATTTTGAATTTGCGTTGGTTTGATTTTACTAAATTGATTTTTCTAAAAAAAAATGTGAATGTGAATACGTATATCTCAATAGATTATCGTTTCGCTCACTTGAGGTTCAGAACTATTAACATTTTTTGTTTCTTGATCTACTGAAGTTTCCTTGAATACAGCTGTCTCTTTTTCTTCGGTTGTTTTATGTTTCGGTATCGTTTTTAAACCAGGTGTATCTTCTATTTTGATTTTTATGTTTACTGGCTGATCAGTAACGAGATCGAGATCTGTCTCGTCGAAATCATCATATTGACATCTAAAGCAAAATAAAAGAAATACGGAGATATGAATAAATTCAATTTGTTCACAAACATTTGACATGGTATTCCACCAGTGATTGATTTAAGCTGGCATGAATATCTTTTCGGCTGAAAATGACATTGATTCACGAAACCTTTTTCACAACAAGCAAATATATGTTGATCAATGATTCCATTGACATAAACATCAAGAGCAAAATGACCATTCATCAGACGATTTGATTTGAAATTGAATTTGTCTTAAATTTACAAAAATAAATACGTACAGTCAACTGATTCGCATATAACAAGTAATTAAGAAATACCATTTGGCTTTAGAGAACCTTTGAAAACACACGAAGTACCAGTTTGTAAAATGAGAATTTCATCAGCATGAATTTTGAATTTATATGGGCCATTGGATTTAGTGATTCGTGGTCCGAGATAGGCCATTGTTATCGTACAACAAATAGAAGTTGTCATGATTTTTATCTAAAAAGAAAAAGAAAAAGAAAAAGAAAAAGACGAAAAACAAACTGATATTTATTTATTATAGTAAAATCTCTTTGAGCCATTGTTTTTGTCGAACAGATTCCAGTTGACCTTGATTGTCACTTAATTCGGGATGATCGTCTGAGATCATTTTCAAATAATCAACAGATTTTTGTGCACAATCAATAGCTTGATTGAAATCACCGAGACGTTCATAAGCAGTCGACATATTATAATACGTAACCGACAGTGGATATGGTAATGGATCAGAGAATTTTAATTGTTGATCGAGAATCTTATTATAAAATTCAAGTGCTTCATGAACTCGATTTGAACGCCAAAAACACGAAGCAATTTTTTGATAAATTGAAATTAAACTTTTTCTATTATCTGTCGTTGATATTTGTTCGAGAATTTTGGCTGCTTGTTGAAATGGTTTCACTGCTTTGTCATAATTCTTTTGATCGAAATAAACGGCACCGATATTTGAGAAATATGTTGACATAGCATTCATACTTGGATTCGATGCGTTCACTTGACAATCAAGTGCCATTTGATGAAATTTAATTGCTTCTTCATAAATATCATTTTGATAGAACATACTACCTGTATTATTATATGTTGATGACATTAAATAATGATTATAAGGTAGAAATACTAGAAATGCACGTAAGGATTTGAAATATTGATAACGTGCTATTTCAAAGTCTTTATTTTCTTCATAAGTGTTAGCTAGAAGTTGATGTGCAGCTGCTAGAGCAGCTAATAATGTTCCATCATGATGAAAGGATTTATCTTGATAGATCGATTCAGTTAAATAGTCAGCTTCATCATAATGATTAGTTTTAACAAGAAGTTTAGTTAATTGTAAAATCACAACAGATTGTTTTATATTTTGACGTAATGATGATGTGAGCTGTTGAAAATGATTGTCATCTTGTGAAATAGTTTGTAAATGAATTTCATTTCGATCTTTATCAATAGAAATAATACGAAATAGAGCATCGAAATTGATTAAAACATCGATTTTACAATCAGACGAACGTATGTGTTTAATATTAGCTGCATATGGATGATCAATTTGAATTGAAAATAGAATAGATTTCGATTGTGTTGGTTTTTTCATAGTTGCAAAAAGAAATGAATGAAATACAACTAAACCATTTATATTACTTTCGAATTTGTCATAATCAACATCTGCAATAGTATAAACAGTCGTGGATTCTTTGATAGGAATCGATTGAATATGTTTATGAAGACATTGAATAAAATAACGCATTTTAAATAGAAGATCAATTTCTTGTGTACGAAAAGCACGTGATAAGATTTTGGTTAGAAAACAATAACGTGTATACCATTGGATACTATTTGTATCAATAAATGTTTGTTCAAATTCAGTTATTTCATTTTCATTGAATGTATAATGTAAACGACAGAATGCTAACATATCTTTTTTTAAATCACTTTCTTCATCTATACAAAGCATGGTTTCTTTCAGCAATTGACAGTAAATAAAAGACTGATCTGAAATATTTTCGTATGAAATCATGCGAGAATTTAGATCAGGTAATATTTGAAATAAATGATCGCGAATCAATTCAATTGTTGCGAAAGTTTCAATTGATTTACCATACTGATTAGTCCATGATGGTAAATCTATTTTTTGTTCAGCTAAAATGTAAATTAATTGAATACATTTATGATTTTGTAAATACGAGCAATATTTTTCTGCTTGGCTCAAAGGTACAATAACAATTAGTTTTTCATTTACAGTAAATTTATTGAGAAATGTTTTTAATGTATCAAGATTGTTGATGACATGTATGCAATTGACTACGGAATGCAGATAATTGATATTTTCATTTTCATTTTCATCAATATATAAAATCGTAAAATTTTCGACATTTGTAATAACTCGTGGTCGTATTGTTTTTAATTTAACTGGACGTTCTAATAAACCTACAGAATTATGGCATCATTTCATTTTAAAAGAATATTATTACAAAGTGATCAACAGATTACCTTTCTCCATAATGGCTTTGATGTCTTTAAATAATTCCGATTCATTGTTAGTTGGTGTTGGTTGTTTAACCTCTTGTATTTGAGGAATCGCAGTCTTTTCTAATTCAATATCTTCTTGGCATCTAAATGAACTCTTAATCTCTGATATTCGCATCAATTTATAGACAAACTTGGTACAAGCTGTATATTGTTTAATTTTTTCTATCCAGAATGAACTATATCCATCATCAATTCGACCTCCTTGACAGTAAGGATGTTCACAACATGCAGATAGTGTCGTGTCAAGAGAACCATTGATTTCAAATTCGAGATATAGACGATCATTTGTCGAACGTCGTGATTTAAAAGTAAATGAATCTAAATTTTAAAAGGAAACATTATATACAGAAAAGAAAAGAAAAAGCGAGCGAATTAGATAACCATGCATTCGAAGAAAACCTTGAAATACAATCCATTGAAAACCTTCATTTGTCATTTGAATCACTTTTATTTCATCACGCCTTGAATTATTTGTTGTTGGCCGCGGTAATGTCGGATCAGATCGATATCTCATTGTGATAGAACAGCTACATAACTGATTTGAATTATTTGGTCCAATCGTAATATGCTAAATAAAAACTATATTTGATGTAGCAAAATAAAAAATTGCATGTTTCGTTACTTCAGGATAGATATACACAGGTTCATTTTTGATCAATGGTGTTTGGGATGAAGCTGATCTAACTATTTCAGATTGACTCTGTAATATCAATTCTGTACGATTTTCATTTTGTTTTTCTATGGTCATCATTGTTTCAATTTGATTGAACTACGATAAAAATACGCTCAAATAAAAAAAGGAAAGCAAATAGCTTATTATTCTTTACTAGTCCATTATCACGAATGATAGACGATAGAGAATTATCTATTTGTTGCTGTCGTCGTCGTCGTGATAAACGAACGGTTGTCATATCTATCTAAAATAGATAGAAATCTAAATTTTATTAAATGTGTTTGAAAAAAAAGTGATTAGTTTGTTCCGAAAACGCTTTGCATTATAACTTTGTTTTCTAATTTTTTCAAATATCGTTTTTGTGTTTGTACTTCTTCATCATCATCAGATTTAGTTAATTTTAAACGTTCGATTGCTACTTTTACGGCATCTCGTGCTTCTTCAAATCGATCGAGTTTTTCTAATGTTGCAGCCATATTATAATAAGTTACTGCAACAGTTGGATGTGTTTTCGGCAAATGAATCAATTCGATTTTGAGACATTTTTCGTAGTGTTCTAATGCTTCAGTATATTTTTGTACTCGATGAAATGCGCCTGCAACATTGAAATATCTCGATGATAGATCTGTATTATCATTGTTTGGATACAGTTTTTGTTTGATATGAAGATCAACGAGCAGATATTTAAGTGATTCTTCGTGACGACCAAGTTTAATCAAAACCGATGCTATATTACCGACATAAGACGAAATCGAATTTACATTGGGTTCGGTAGAATTTCGTTGAATTTCATAAGCTTTTTTATGATATTCAAATGCTTGCTCATCAAGACCTTGTTTATGATAAATACTACCAATATTATTATATGTTGGAGATAATCTCACATCATTTTCATTCAAACATTGCTTATAAATATTCAAAGCATTTTGTAAAAGTTGTAAACCTTGATCATACTGTTGTCGTTCATAATAAGTCGTACCAAGACTATGAAGTAAACCTCCGAGAATTAAATTCACTGTTCGATCTTTCATAGCTTCCGAATCTTTAATTAATATCAATGAAAAATATTCGATATATTCAGGTAAATCTCGTTGTTTCATCAATTGAGCCATACGCACTAAGAGATAAGGTGAACGTATGGCAACACGTAAATCATGTGCTAGAGTTCGAGCAGTTTTCTGTATGTCTTCATCGGTATTCAATTGAATTTTATACGTATTATCATCAATCTGTTCAACTGTACTTATATAAAATACAGTCCCGCATGTGAGAAGAATTCTATTCGATTGATTGATTAGTTCGTATCGAGATATATTGTTGCCTAATTTCATTTCGAATTGAACTACTTTCGAATCAATATTACTTGGAAATAAATCATTTGTCGATAGATCTTTATCAACAAGTAGAAATTCGTTAAATGATAAGAAACCAGCTTTATATTGTAGGATTTTGTTGAATTCGTCATTTTGAATTCGTACTCGATGATGAACAGTTAATTCTGTCGATTGAACGTTATATGATCTCATTTGAGAATATAAATGTTGAATAAAATATCGACATTTATAGAGAATATCAGCATCTAACTTTCGAAAAGCTCGTGTCATCATTTTGTAAATAAAACTTTCTTCTCGAAGATACCAATCAATAGCTTGTTCAGGTTGAAAATGATTTTCAAATTCATCAATTAACTTCAATTGAATTTTATTGTCAACATATTCTTCACGGCAAAATTCCAGCATATCTTTTTTTAAATCCGTTTTTGTATCTGTTTCAATAAGAATGTCGATTAATGTTTGAGCAAAGCTGAATGTACTCATTCGATTATACGCTGGAGGTATACAAGCAGTTTTGACGAGATTATAAGTCATCGATTGAAGGTCAGGTTTTAATTGTTGACAAAGTCGAGCGATATTCGGAAATGAACCTCGATAAAATTTCGAATCGAATGAAGCAGATGTTTCTGATGCATCGATAATATAAATCGCGCTGAGAAACATTTCATCTCGAATTGCTGGAACAAGATTTTCCATACTAGTTTTCGAGAGAATGTAAATAATTCTTTCTCGATAAACTTTTTTGAGAAATTGAATCGTTTCAGTTGAATTAATATTTTCAACAGGAAAGCCAAGATTAATAAGGCCACGTAGAGTTTCTTGTTCATCGTTTGAAATTGGAATATTTGTTTCGATGAGATAACAAAAATTTTCAACACTCTTTGCATGACGTTTTCCTTTCGATGATTGTGTTAATTGAATGGGAAAATTAATATCGATTTTATTCGGCTTTGAACTAGTCGTGCTGAGTGACTTATCAAGTGCTGATCGTGATACTGATGGAGTTGGAACAGTTGCAATCGGTATTTCTTCAGATTTCTTTTTCTCTTGTGATATTATTGCTTTTTCAATTGATATCGGTTGTTGAACAGGTTTTTTATTTACCTGAACCAGTAATGTGTTTTTCTTGTTATTTATCATTAAATTTTCCATGTAATTTTTTCGACATCTTGAAAAAGAATAAATCGAATAGATTGAAAGAAAAAACAACAACTTACTTTTCGCATGGATTAGCCTTGGAAATATCTTTGAAAATAAATTGTTTTTTATCGATGATTGTTGACGTTTTTTGAGCATAATTAAATTCACAACAATCATTGATAACATTGACAAGTGAACCTTCGATATAGAAAGCTAATGATAGACCGGATGTAGGTCGACGTTGAGATTTAAATGAAAATATATCTAGAAAATTGAAATTTAATATCAAATGTACGTAAATTCGTTTGATTCAAAAGGTACCTCCTGTAGTTAAATAGCCACGGTATACTAATGAAGTATCACTGAGATTATGCTGTTGTATGATACTGATTTCTTCACGATCGGTTTTTTCTGAGTTATTGGATTCTGTTGGTACGTAAATCATTACGATCTCGCATGCTATACGTTCGACAATGGTTATTTCCGATGAAGTGGACTAAAAAGAACGTATACATAGATTATAAACATTATTTTTAAGATTTTTTTACAATTTCAGATTGACTTTTACGTTCCAGTCGTGTTGTATAATTGTTTTCAATTTTCTATAATTAAATATGGTGTAAAGAAATCTCATGGGTATATTAACATAATAGAAACCGGTAGAATATGTGAATCTTCGGTTGCATCTGTAGTTTGATTACTGTGATTGTTCACATTTTTTCGTCTAAAAGATTCAATTGAAAATAGAGCACTGTTCAAGATAAAAATAAGAATGACTTCGAAGGTAATTGTTGTGCTTGTCTTCGACGATCAGCAATTGATTGAATTAGTGGATTATTCTAAAGTAAAATTCTCATTTTCTCTATGGTCGTAAGCAAATCTATAACTTGAAGAAACATTCGTGAATTAGGTTGATTTGACGATCTGTAATATATGAAAAACATCTTGTTTTTATTTCAAGCATTTGGCATACTTTGATGCAGATCGACCTTTCATAGTATAATTTTACGAGTATAAGAAAAAGAAAATTTTATTCTTGTTGTTGTTGTTGTCAGATGGGAGTAAGAAAAAATGTAACAAATAAATTTGCCGTCATGGAATCTTTGCCTTTCTCTTTTCTGCCGCATTTTCAAACACTCGCTTTTCCAGGAAAAACTGAGGCATGGGCAAGAATTATAAGATTAGATGTCGGATCATTTTTCATTATCTGAACTATGCGATACTAAATATTATAGTATTCTATAAGTCTTGCTCAAAATATGCAATCTCTGACACTGATGAAATATTCATTCATGAGCAAAATTTATTGGTACAGTGTAATATATGTTTCTAATGAAATCTAACGAAGTATTAGTTCGTTTGTAGTTATGTGAGATTGCGTTTTTTTTTTCTTTCTTTTTCTTTCTTTAGCAAATAGAAGTTGTTTTGACTTCAAGGTTGATGTATAATCAAAATATAAAAAGAAACGAAACTATGCGGTAGAACATTACAATGAAATAATCGCAACACATGTCGTCGTCGTCGTCGTCGCTGTTGCAGCAAGAACGAAAAGCACTTTATTCAACGGGAAATCTTGGATCGTTGTATGATGCTTCGAGAGATCATTTGATTGATTATCCTAAGATTCAACTTCAGACACAGCCAGTGAAACCATCTACATCAATAAAATGTGAGATTATTTATGGAAATTCAGATTCAAATCGAAATATTCTGCGAATTCTAAATATTGATGATGAATTACGATTAAGTCTATTAGTAAATCTAGCAAACTATGCTGGCATAGCTGCAATTCTAAATGATAACTATCGAATTAACGATCAGACTAGACTTATATATTATGCGTGGACAGTTCGAGAAGAACGTGTAACTGATGAAACGTTGAAAAGACTTAATTGGAATCAGTTATTGAAAAATGATACCTATGCCACGCATGTTATCTCTGGTATTACTTTTGGTATTGAAGTTCTTATTGTTTTATCGACACCAGCTGACGATCAAATACTTCATAGAATTCGTTCAATACTTTTAAATAATAAAGATATGGAATTATCGGATGATTTAAAAATAGTAGATATTTATTCAAATATACCCGACTTAACTGCTTTGAAAAATATATCCAAATGTCTTATGCAGATAGGAAAAATCAAAAAAAATCCTCAATTATGTGCTCCGATGACTTATTCTCTTCGTTCTTTAACGTTCTATTGTCCTGAATTAACAAGAAAGTCTATCAACTATCGTACTCTACCTTCAGAAATACGCGATGATCTCGAAACATATCTTCTTGACAATCGAGCTTCAATAAAACGTATCAAGTTACTTTTAAATGAATCGACTAAGTATGTGCTCGGAGGTTATCTAGATGGAAAAGTTCATGGTATAAAGACACAACACATTTCATTGAATGCGAGATATCATAAAAAAAGAGAAGAAATATCTCAATTATTGACTCGTTTTCGTCGTGGTCAAGACGAAAAATTTCCTATCCGAGAAGTGATTGATGGTAAAGATGGACTATTAAAAACTGATCTACGACAATTTACTCAAAATATTAACGAACTATTATCAAAAGTACAATTGATACGAGATTTACAAAGCCAGAATATTATTTATTGCAATGCATTAGATCGTAATATTGATGAAAATGATAATGAACATACTATTGAAAATAAATTAGGTATTAATACACCTTTTACATGTGTTCTTTGTTCGACGGATAAAATAAACCGTAGTAATAACAAGCAATTAAATGATTTTCTAACAAGATCCGTGGATGAACGTCATAGCAATCCTAATTTACGTATTATTTATGCTGATTTCTCTTATTGTTCGTATAAATTACATAAATTGATGATATTACCATTTGAGAAGAAAGTACCACGTTCTGTTTCTACGCCAAATGAAAGAATAATGAATATTCTTTTACTTGGTGAAACCGGTGTGGGTAAATCAACTTTTATTAATGCGTTTGCTAATTATCTCAATTTTCAATCATTGACTGAAGCTCAATCAAAACAGCCTATCGTAGTTATACCAGTTTCATTTATTCTAACTGTTGGCGATCAATTCGAAGAACGTACTGTAACATTTGGTAAATTGAATCCGACAAATAATGAAGATTTTACTGCTATTGGTCGATCAGTTACACAACGATGTCGATCTTATGTTTTCAATCTTCGACAACATGGATTCAAAGTACGCATCATTGATACGCCTGGTTTTGGTGATACACGTGGCATCGAACAGGATAATAAGAATATGGAACATATTCTACAATACATGACGAATTTCAATCATTTAGATGCTATTTGTTTTCTTCTCAAGCCGAATTCTTCTCGATTGAATATATCTTTTCGAACGTGTCTCAATCAACTCTTCACTTTTCTTGCTCCATCGGCTCGAAAAAACGTACTTTTCTGTTTTACCAATGCTCGAACGACGTTTTACACGCCTGGTGATACAGCCCCACTTGTTAAACAAATGCTTGTGTCGAATTCAATTCAAGATATTCGTTTTGAAAAAGAGAATACATTCTGTTTCGATAGTGAATCGTTTCGATATCTTGTAGCTCTACGAAATGGAGTTACATTTACAGAAATCAATCGAAATGAATACGAAAAAAGTTGGTCAACATCAGTGAGAGAATCACATCGTCTCATCGAATACATACAAACACGTCTTCAATCCTATCAAATTTCTAAGAATAGCCGATCGATTAAACACGCACAATTCGAAATTTTGCGTCTTATTCAACCAATTTTAGATAAGATTCGAAATTGTATTCGATCTCAAAATCATTCAAACGAAGTGACCAATCTCTTACAACGATTGTATATGGCTAGTGCAGAGTTTTCTTATTTTCTTATTCATGGTGCGCGATCTACGAACGATGATCTATTTCGAATGGGTTTATCACGTGTGATTCATGGAGACGAATTACACAAAGCCTATCGCGAATACGATCGGTGTTTACAAGAAATCGCTTCAAATCAACGTCAAAGAACATTGGGCAACGTATATAATCAATTGAAAATAATTCAATCTTTCCCGGAGATTTACGAACAGGTTCAAGCTATTCAACAAACATTAATCAAACAATCTGAAATTATTGTTTGAACTATTTTCATACTGAATAAATAAGCAACATTACATTTTTTACTACGTAGAGAATGTTGGTATCTTCCAACATAAAATGCATTGCCAAGAATTCTCGCTTTTTTCTGTTCTGTTCTGTTCCGAGAATTTTATTGCATCTTATTTTACGATACTTTCTCTCATGTGCTTTTTCGCCGACGAGGAACAAGAAAAAAAAAGTAATTCACATTGAAATATTTTGTCTGTGAAATTTTTCAACACTTCGTCATAAAAAACATTCAGAAACAGTTCCAGAATACGTAAGAAGAAAAAGAAGATTTACTTTTTGATGTCTTTCAGCATGCTTACTGTTTTAGTTTTCAATTTTCCATCGTATGGCAGTTCAGAAAAAAGGCGACCTTAATTGTATAGAACGGAGAGCAGTTAATTTCAGTGGAAATCTTGGCTCTCTTTATGACGCTTCTCGGGATCAACTTATTCAGAGATTGAACACAAGCTTGGCTGTACAAAATGCTGAGTTAGATGAACCTGTATATTGTGAACTGATAGACGGTAAAACCTACAAACCTGAAAATCTACTCCGGCGTATTGGTGTTGAAGATGAGCTAATATTAAGTTTACTGCTGACATCGACAAAACGTGATGGAATAGGAAGGATATATGAATATACGCATTCTACAGATGAATACACTCGTTTTTTCTACTTCCAATTAAAACGGTGTAAACAAAATTTCAAAAAACGTCCTGAACTTAACGATATAACGTCAACAAAAACCTTTCATCTTAATGCTACCCATATGGTTACTTCGATTTTGATGGGAATCGAAGTTGTTATTGTTATACAATTGAAAGAAGATGTTACCCTTGCCGAAAAAGTCGATAATTTATTGGCACTATATCGTAAAAAACTTTTAATGAATAATTTTGACTGTAAGATATCTGAAAAAGATAAAACAGTTCTCGAAAATATTGTCAGAAGCAATGTGTACTCAAATCTCCATCAGTTGAACAAAAATATCAAATTATCTGACTGTATTCAACAAATATTTGGAAGCATTAACCATGGTATAGCACGGAAAAGTCCGTTATCTTATTTTCTGGAACCAATTAAATTACTCTATCCTGGGATTCTTCAAAAACCAATGACTTTCAAACCGTTGTGCGACGACTTCAGAAAAAGTTTAGAGAAATACGCTTCTCAAATAAGAACTGTAATATTATACATAGATGCATCCGAAAGAGTAAAATATACTAAACAATCCGATAAAAAAATGCAGGATCAATTTAATGAAATTCGTTCTAAGTATCTACAATATAAAAACGTTTGTCAGGAAGAA
>Ga0209914_1000912_pt1 | contig 34506 bp, 28 predicted proteins | sample ThiBiot_500_plan_FD_183949 | JGI IMG/M metagenome (GOLD analysis project Ga0209914, IMG submission 183949) | Wastewater bioreactor microbial communities from Cape Town, South Africa - Thiocy_cont_500_plan (SPAdes) | ecosystem: Engineered > Bioreactor > Thiocyanate-remediating > Anaerobic-Aerobic...
GAATAAACATCCCCCTCACCCTAACCCTCTCCCCAGAGGGGCGAGGGAATGACTTGCTCCCTCTGGGAAGAGGGCCGGGGTGAGGGGCATAAATCGCACTCAGCAAAACAAGCCACCGTGTACCCTACAGACAACGGCGGTAACAACCTCAACAACAGAGGCAAGCCTATGAACAGTTCGACCAATGCAGTAAAACGCTGGTGGTACATCATGCCAATCGTGTTTATCACGTACAGCCTGGCATACCTTGACCGTGCCAACTTCAGCTTCGCGTCCGCGGCGGGGATTACAGAGGACCTTGGCATCACCAAAGGTATTTCCTCCCTGCTGGGTGCCCTTTTCTTCCTGGGCTACTTCTTCTTCCAGATCCCCGGCGCGATTTACGCGGAACGCCGCAGCGTGCGTAAGCTGATCTTCGTCTGTCTGATCCTGTGGGGCGCCTGCGCGTCACTGACCGGCGTGGTGAACAATATTCCTGCCCTGGCCGCCATTCGCTTTATCCTCGGCGTCGTTGAGGCGGCGGTCATGCCGGCGATGCTGATCTACATCAGCAACTGGTTTACCAAATCTGAACGCTCGCGCGCGAATACCTTCCTGATCCTCGGTAACCCGGTGACGGTGCTGTGGATGTCGGTGGTGTCTGGCTACCTGATCCAGTCCTTCGGCTGGCGCGAGATGTTTATCATCGAAGGGGTTCCGGCAGTGATCTGGGCATTCTGCTGGTGGGTGCTGGTAAAAGATAAACCTGCCCAGGCGAAATGGCTTTCCGAAGATGAAAAAGCGGCGCTGCAGGCGCAGCTGGATAAAGAACAGCAAGGTCTGAAGGCGGTACGCAACTACGGTGAAGCCTTCCGCTCGCGTAACGTGATCCTGCTCTGCGCGCAGTACTTTACCTGGAGCATTGGCGTGTACGGCTTTGTGCTGTGGCTGCCGTCGATTATCCGCAGCGGCGGCGAAAACCTCGGCATGGTAGAAGTGGGCTGGCTCTCTTCCGTACCGTATCTGGCCGCGACCATCGCCATGATCGTCGTCTCCTGGGCGTCGGACAAGCTGCAGAACCGAAAATTGTTTGTCTGGCCGCTGCTGCTGATCGCTGCTTTTGCCTTTATCGGCTCGTGGGCCGTGGGTGCAAATCACTTCTGGGCCTCTTATACCCTGCTGGTGGTCGCCGGTGCCGCCATGTATGCCCCGTATGGTCCGTTCTTTGCCATCATCCCGGAAATGCTGCCGCGTAACGTCGCGGGTGGCGCGATGGCGCTGATTAACAGTATGGGTGCGCTGGGGTCGTTCTGCGGCTCCTGGTTCGTCGGCTACCTGAACGGTGCCACCGGCAGCCCGTCCGCATCGTACATCTTTATGGGGGTGGCGCTTTTCGCCTCCGTGTGGCTTACTCTGATTGTTAAGCCTGCTAATAATCAACAACACCCTGTCGGCGCACGCCACGCCTGAATCCTTAAAAATCAATGGAGATTAGCATGAAGCCGTCCGTCATTTTGTACAAAGCACTGCCGGAAGATCTGCAGAAACGCCTTGAAGAACACTTCACCGTCACGCTGGTGAAGAACCTGAGCCCGGAAACCGTGGCGCAGCACGCCGAAGCGTTCGCCAGCGCCGAAGGCCTGCTGGGTTCAAGCGAGAAAGTGGATGTCGCCCTGCTGGAGAAAATGCCGAAGCTTCGTGCTACCTCTACCGTTTCCGTGGGTTACGACAATTTCGATGTGGATGCCCTTAACGCCCGCAAGATCCTGCTGATGCACACCCCCCATGCCCTGACGGAAACCGTGGCCGATACGCTGATGGCGCTGGTACTCACCACGGCCCGTCGCGTGGTGGAAGTGGCCGAGCGCGTGAAAGCGGGCGAATGGACAAAAAGCATTGGACCGGACTGGTTCGGCGTGGACGTTAACGGCAAAACGCTGGGCATTGTTGGCATGGGGCGCATTGGGCTGGCACTGGCGCAGCGCGCGCATTTTGGTTTTAACATGCCGATTCTGTATAACGCGCGCCGTCATCACAGTGAAGCCGAAGAACGCTTCAACGCCCGCTACTGCGAGCTGGATACTCTGCTGCAGGAAGCCGATTTTGTTTGTCTGGTTCTGCCGCTGACGGACGAAACGCGTCATCTGATTGGCAAATCCGCATTTGAAAAAATGAAGAAATCCGCCATTTTCATCAACGCGGGTCGTGGCCCGGTGGTAGATGAGAAGGCGCTGATTGAAGCCCTGCAGAACGGTGAGATCCATGCCGCAGGTCTGGACGTGTTTGAACAGGAGCCGCTGCCGGTGGACTCCCCGCTGCTGACAATGCCAAACGTCGTCGCCCTGCCCCACATCGGCTCAGCCACCCATGAGACGCGCTACAACATGGCGGCCACTGCGGTCGATAACCTTATCGCCGCCCTAAGCGGAAAGGTGGAGATAAACTGCGTGAACCCGCAGGTGCAACAATAGAAATGAAAAAACCCGCCAGAAGGCGGGTTTTTGAATTTTGTGCTACTGGGTTGGAAGCTTACAGGCTTACAACGTTACCAGCTGCTGGGCCTTTAGCGCCGCTTTCGATGGTGAAGGACACTTTCTGACCTTCGTCCAGAGATTTGTAGCCATCGTTCTGGATAGCAGAGAAGTGTACGAACACGTCTTTAGAGCCATCGTCAGGAGTGATGAAGCCGAAACCTTTATCAGCGTTGAACCATTTTACCAGACCAGTCATTTTAGCAGACATAGAAATTACCTTATTAACAAATATATTGAGCCTTCCGGCTTGATGGATTGCGTTACAGATTTTTAAGCGATGAAGGAAGGGTCACAACGAAGGGTATCTATGGATAACAATCTGGACTGCTTTACTAAACTGCTTTAGGTCTGTGTAACAAACCGACGGGGATAGTTATACCGATGTGGTAGAAGAATGACAAGCGTTATTTTCGATAAGCATAAAAAAAACCCCGCCAGGCGCGGGGTTTTTTCGGTTTATTCTGTGGCCGTGACAGCGGCACTCCAGGCTTGGCTAAAGGCCTGATGCTGGGAGGCCAGCGGCCCAATCAGCGTATTGTACTGGCTTGCCTGCTGCGAGGTCGGGAACTGAATGCCGTTGGCAACAAAGCTCACCTGAGTATCCTGCTGGGCAATAAAGTCGCCCACCTGAACCAGCTGCTGCGTGAAGATTTGCGCGGCCGGAATCAGCGGTTGCAGCGCTTCAGACGGTTTCGTCACCACTTTCTCATATACTTTGTCGAAGACAGGTTTGAGATCGTCACCCTGCTTCAGCGCAGAACGTGAAGCGTCAGCCTGCATTTTCGCATTCTGCAACTGCTGGCTCAGCACGCCAAGCGCACCGTTGGACTGGCGAAGCGGTTCACGCTGCGTCATATAATCCTGCGGAACGCGAATGGCGTTCACGCTATCCACTACCGGACGGATACCGGAATCCATCGCCTGGCTCACCTGCTGTGAATAACCATAAAGAATGGCGTAATCGGACACGAAGGGGCCAAACTGTTTTTTCTGATCCGCAGTCAGCGTCGGCAACCGCTCGCCGCTGCGCATCACTGTATTCTGCAGAAAATCGATAAACGCTTTGCGCTGATCGCCTTCTTTATCAAAACACCCACTCAGGCTAACAACCATCAACAACGCCGCAATAGGCGCAAACCAGCGAGAGCAGGACTTTCCTGTCGCCATTTTATTACTCCTTTCACCCAAAAAAGCGCACACCGGCACACGCGTGCCCGACGCTGACAAGGATAGTCCAGGTCAGCCTTGCAAGATACTCTTTTCATGCAAAACGGCTATTGCCGATTTATTTCTTACCATTTACAAAAAAATACCTGCCGAAGCCGACATATGACTAATCAGGTAATTAGCATAACTATCCATATCGCTGAATCGGGTAAAGCGATCGTTATCGCACGATTAATCACACCCGTGACGATCCTGGGTTCGTATTAGGGACTATTCTTAACTGGCTCTCTGATGTTCTTGATCACGATGTGAGATTTAAGAGGAGTCCTCAATGGAATATAAAGATCCTGAGTTTGAACTGCTGAGCAGTCTGGAACAGATCATTTTTAAAGACGTACCGCAGGCGATTACCCTGCAACAAAAATCCAATCCCTTTACAGAATATGAGCAATTGCGCAAAGGGACAGGACTGAAAACGGAAGAATTCGCCAGAGCGATGGGTGTCAGCGTGGCTATGGTGCAGGAGTGGGAGTCAAAACGTGAGAAACCCACCCCAACCGAGTTAAGGCTGATGCGCCTGATTCAGGCCAACCCTGCACTCAGCAAACAGATAGCGTAGTGAAGATTGAATGCCCCCGCCTTTGCGGGGGCTTGTGTTTTAAAGGCTCTCGCAACGCCAGCCCGCCTCTTCCCATACCCATTCATGCGTTAACGCTAAGCCTCTTAGAAAAGCCTCATCGTGCGATACCACCAGCAGAGCCCCGGGGAAACTGGACAGCGCCGCTTCAATGGCCTGGACCGAGGCTAAATCCAGATGGTTGGTCGGTTCATCCAGCAGCAGAAGCTGCGTGGCCTCCGCACGCCACAGCACGCATGCCAGGGCGGCCTTAAGACGCTCGCCGCCGCTGAGCTCCGCCAGCGGGAGCGTAACTTTGTCGGCCCCTAGTTGAAGCTGCGCCAGACGGGTTCGCAATACCCCCTCTTCCAGAGGCGTATGACTCAGGTTGAAATGCGTCATGACCGACTGTGAAAGATCGAGCCGGGAAAGATGTTGATCAAGATAAGCGCAGCTGACTGAAACCTTACAGGTACCCGAACGGGGGGCTATCTCGCCGAGGAGGATTTTTAACAGCGTCGATTTTCCGCAGCCGTTCGGTCCCTTTAACGCCACGCGCATCGGTCCGTCCATCCGCCAGTTGAGCGGAGGAACAGGCGCATGCGGCAGCACCAGATCCTCCAGCACCAGCACCTGCTTCCCCTCCGGGATCTGGCTCCCCGGCAGGGTGAACATTACCGGGCTATCTTCCTCAACGCGTTCACGCGCCTTATTTACCGCGGCGTTGAGGGCATCATTTTGCTCGCTGTGCTGTTTTTTCCAGGCGCCGATCCGCTCCTTTGCCGCGCCTTTATATTTGACCCGCTCGAACGACGCGATATTCAGGGTATCGACGGTGCGCAATGTCTTTGCCGAACGCCGCTGACTGTCATCATGCTCTTTTTGCATGCGTGCCCGAGTGCGTTTGCGCTCGGTTGCAGCATGTTCCAGCGACGCGCGGGCCGCCTGCTGTTCGGCATCGCGCTGGGTTTGATAATCCGCATAATTCCCGCCGTAGCTGCGCAGACCCGAGGCGCTCAGTTCAAGGATACGCGGCACCTGCTCCAGAAGTTCGCGGTCATGGGAAGCCACCAGCACGCCGCCCTGAAAACGGCTGAGCTGGTCGTAGAACCACGTCCGGCCCTGTCGGTCCAGATGGTTAGTGGGCTCGTCCAGCAGCATGAAATCGGCTTCAGCCGTAAACACCCCGCACAGCAGGGCGCGAATGCGCTCGCCGCCGCTGAGCTCACCGGCGGGTTTATCCGGGTCAAACGGCGGGAGATTCGCATTGATAAAGGCTTCGCTCAGACGCTCGGCGACATCCCAGCGGCCGTCGAGCGTGTCCAGATCGTCAGGCTGATAATCGCCGCTGTCGATGCGCTTACGCGCCGCAAAAATAGCGTCATACCCGAGCAGTTCAGCAAGCGTCGTCTGCGGAGAAATGACGTGCTGCTGCGCCACATAGACATGCGAGCTAAAGCGTTCAATATGACCGGTAGCCGGTTCGTCCAACCCCGCCAGCAGACGCAACAGACGCGTTTTCCCGCTGCCGTTACGGCCAACCAGCGCGCACAGGGAGGGTTCCAGCGTGAGATTCAGCGGACCAAAAAGGGTATCGCCCGTCGGAAACTGACAGGTGACCTGATGCAAAATAAAAGAAGGGGACTGCGCAAAATGAGCCATAAGCACTCCTGAATGAAATCAAAACATCCCCTGCCGACGCGGTGGCGTTTAGCAAGGATCGAAATTCATCAGTCGTGTTTGTTCATTTTTGGGGGGCGCTCCAGCGCGAGAAAGTTAACGCGTTAAGGATAGCGGTAATGTGTTGAAGGTTTCAAGGTTAAATTTTGGACGACTTATACTCCCTCTCCCTTTGGGCTGAGGGATCCCCACCAAATATTGCCTGCACAGACGGCCCCCTCTCCCTTGAGGGAGAGGGCTGGGGTGAGGGGGAACATACGGCTGTGGGGGTTGTTCCTTGCTACTCTGTAACGACATGGCCTGTGAACGTGCCAGGGCGGCTCAATCGCCACCGCCATGGCGTCGCTGTAAAACCTCTACCCGCAGTATGCTTCTCATTACGGTAATTTTGCGAGCCTCTTTCCAGAAATGGTAATATCCTCAGCAACATAGCTCAAAACTGTTGCCGCCTGTTTTGATGAGCAGTAAGTTCTCTTCGCATCTGCAAAATCAGGTGCCGGGATTGGAACCCTGAATCACTTCACTGGCGACACAGGCTCTGTGTCGTACGGCCTGTTGCATCTCAATGGCGGGCCGGACAGGGGCGCTGCAAAGCGCGCTGGTGTCAGTGAGGCCAGTCGTTCCAACCTTGTTCGGTTCCGCCACCAGCGAGCCTGGAACCTCCCGTGGCGGAAGATATACCACTCACTGAGGTTATTTTATGTCATTGATTAACTCTTTAATCACCCTGCCCTTCAACCATGCCACCGACTTCACCGAACTGGCGGATAACTGCGAACGTTTTACCGACGCACTGGTCGATTGCGAAGAACCCGCCCCAAAAATGGCCCTTTACGGCAGACTTTATGCCTGTCTGAATCTTCTGCAACCCACGCTTCTGGATCCTGTTCCGGACGCTTTAAAAGCCAGCCTGACCGTGAAGGAACTCCCGTCATGCGTTCCGGCTTTCGAACCCGAATGCGATCAGCTGGGGCGCTACTGTCAGGAGCTTACGCAGATGCTGATGAACGGCTCACTGCCGCGACAATCTGAAATCGTGATGGAAGATTTGCTGTGCGAGCTGGTCAGCTACTTTGCCGATACGCTGAAGGCACCGCGCTGGCTGCAGACAGACGAAGGCACAATCGCGATCGGCTAAACCTGCCGGATGGCGCTGCGCTTATCCGGCCTACAAAAGACCCATAAAAAAACCCGCCGAAGCGGGTTTTTAGCATGTGTAACAGCGGCACATCACTGCAGCAGCGAAATATCCGCTACGCGCAGGAACAGCTCGCGAAGTTTCTCGAGCATGGAGAGACGGTTAATACGCAGTTCTTTATCTTCTACGTTCACCATCACTTTCTCGAAGAAGGCGTCGATAACGTCACGCAGCTCGGCCAGCTCCACCAGCGCTTCCTGGTAGCGACCTTCCGCGAAGTACGGCTCGAGCTTGTCGCGCAGCACCACAACCTGCATCGCCAGAGCGATCTCTTCCGGCTCTTTCAGGGTTGCGGCGTTCACACGCTCGTTCAGCGTCTCGTCGGATTTCGCCAGAATGTTGGATACGCGCTTGTTGGCCGCGGCCAGGGCAGATGCCGCTTCCAGCGTACGGAAGTGGGAAACCGCCTTCATACGCGCATCGAAATCAGCCGGACGGGTTGGACGACGCGCCAGCACCGCCTGAATGGTGTCAACGGTGTAACCTTCGTCCTGATACCATGCGCGGAAACGACCGAGCATAAAGTCGATCACGTCATCCACAACCTTCGCGTTGGTCAGCTTGTCACCGTACAGACGCACCGCTTCTTCGGTCAGGGTCTGCAGATCGAGGTTCAGGTTCTTCTCAACGATGATACGCAGCACGCCCAGCGCGGCACGACGCAGCGCAAACGGATCTTTGTCGCCTTTCGGATGCTGACCGATACCAAAGATACCCGCCAGGGTGTCCATCTTATCGGCAATTGCGACGGCACATGCAACCGGGTTGGACGGCAGTTCGTCACCCGCAAAGCGCGGCTGATACTGCTCGTTCAGGGCGACGGCCACGTCTTCCGCTTCGCCATCGTGACGCGCGTAGTGCATGCCCATCACGCCCTGGGTGTCGGTAAATTCGAACACCATGTTAGTCATCAGGTCGCACTTGGACAGCAGGCCTGCACGCGTCGCGTGGTTGACGTCTGCACCGATTTCACGGGCAATCCAGCCGGACAGTTCCGCAATACGGTCGGTCTTGTCGCGCAGCGTACCCAGCTGCTGCTGGAACAGCACGGTCTGCAGGCGCGGGAGATGATCTTCCAGACGCTTTTTACGGTCGGTATTGAAGAAGAACTCCGCATCTGCCAGACGTGGACGCACCACCTTCTCGTTACCGGAGATAATCTGGATCGGATCTTTCGATTCGATGTTCGCCACGAAGATGAAGTTTGGCAGCAGCTTGCCGTCGTTGGCATAGACCGGGAAGTACTTCTGGTCACCCTTCATGGTGTATACCAGCGCTTCAGCCGGAACGGCCAGGAATTTCTCTTCGAACTTCGCCGTCAGCACAACTGGCCATTCAACCAGAGAGGTGACTTCTTCCAGCAGGCTGTCGCTCAGGTCTGCGTTACCGCCAATCTTGCGCGCCGCGTCTTCCGCGTCCGCTTTGATTTTGGCTTTACGCTGCTCGTAGTCGGCAATGACCTTACCGCGCTCCAGCAGGATCTGCGGATACTGGTCGGCATTGTCGATGGTGAACTCTGGCTCGCCCATAAAGCGATGGCCGCGGATCACGCGATCGGACGCCACGCCCAGAATGGTCGCCGGGATAACGGTATCGCCCAGCAGCAGGGTCACGGTGTGCACCGGACGCACGAAGTGCACGTCAGACGCGCCCCAGCGCATCAGCTTAGGAATCGGCAGCTTCGCCAGAGACGTGGCAATCATGTCCGGCAGCAGCGCTTCAGCACTTTCGCCTTTCACGTGCGCACGATACAGCAGCCACTCGCCTTTATCCGTGGTCAGACGCTCGGCCTGATCAACGGTGATGCCGCAACCGCGCGCCCAGCCTTCAGCCGCTTTGCTCGGCTTGCCTTCCGCGTCAAACGCCTGGGCAATCGCCGGGCCACGTTTTTCGACTTCGCGATCCGGCTGAGACGCCGCCAGATTTGCCACTTTCAGCGCCAGACGGCGCGGTGCAGCAAACCACTCAATTTTACCGTGTGCCAGGCCAGCGTTATCCAGCTCGGCGGTCACGTTCGCAGCGAAAGATTCAGCCAGGCTGCGCAGGGCTTTTGGTGGCAGCTCTTCGGTGCCGATTTCCACCAGGAAAGTTTTCTCAGACATGGCCGCCTCTTATTTGTTTCGGTTGCACATCGGGAAGCCAAGGGCTTCACGGGACGCATAGTAAGCTTCTGCAACGGCTTTGGTCAGGGTACGAATACGCAGAATGTAGCGCTGACGTTCAGTCACGGAGATGGCTTTGCGGGCGTCCAGCAGGTTGAAGCTGTGGGCGGCCTTCAGAATACGCTCGTAGGCAGGCAGCGGCAGCGGTGTTTCCAGCGCCAGCAGCTGCTGCGCTTCTTTCTCATACTGCTCGAAGCAGGTGAACAGGAAGTCCACGTCCGCGTATTCGAAGTTATAGGTGGATTGCTCCACTTCGTTCTGATGGAACACGTCGCCGTAGGTGGTTTTACCCAGCGGCCCGTCGCTCCAGACCAGGTCGTAAACGCTGTCTACGCCCTGAATGTACATCGCCAGACGTTCCAGACCGTAGGTGATTTCACCGGTGATCGGCTTACATTCCAGACCGCCAACCTGCTGGAAGTAAGTGAACTGGGTCACTTCCATGCCGTTCAGCCACACTTCCCAACCCAGACCCCAGGCACCCAGCGTTGGGTTTTCCCAGTTATCTTCCACGAAACGAATGTCGTGAATGGTTGGATCCATACCCAGCTCTTTCAGCGACCCGAGGTACAGTTCCTGAATGTTGTCTGGTGATGGCTTAATCACCACCTGGAACTGATAGTAATGCTGCAGACGGTTCGGGTTCTCACCGTAACGACCATCGGTCGGACGACGGGAAGGCTGCACATACGCGGTCGCCATTGGCTCTGGCCCCAACGCGCGCAGGCTGGTCATCGGGTGTGAAGTGCCGGCGCCGACTTCCATGTCCAAAGGTTGAACAATGGTACAGCCCTGACGAGCCCAGTAATCCTGTAAGGTCAGGATCAGGCCCTGGAAGGTCTTGGTATCAAACTTTTGCATAGTATTTCGTGCTGGATACGTGTGGTTTTAAATGGAAGGGACCAGTATACCCGCTGGCTGCAAGATATACAGTACGAAACGGGGTTGTTTAGGGAAAATTGGGGAAATAAGCCTTCCGGCCAGAACGCTGACGGCGTCTGGCTGTTGATTATACGAGCAGGCTAGCGCATGGAGAGGTGTAAAAACTGACCGTCCGCATCAAACGAGCAGACAAAGCCCTCTTTGCGCGACGTATGTCCCCGCAGCTCATAGCTTCCCTGAAAACGCTCAAACCCGGTGACATCAATTTTCTGTACGTCCGAGTTATAGCGGCGAGCGGCCCGATCTTTACAGAGCGCTTCCATATTCAGTGAACGTTCCGGGCTCATTTTACCCTGCTGCGCTTTCTGCACAGGTGCTTCTTGCGGCGCGCTGCATCCCGCCAGGCTCAACAGCAGAAAGAGTGACGCCACACGCTTCATCATCATTTTTATTACCGCCCTGGTCAGTGGCTGTTATTTTTAGTATCAAAGCTTTTATAGATTACGGTCCGGCATTCTGCGAATCTCGCGGCCTCCCTACAAGCCTGCTGAATAAAACTCAGACTTTTCCAAGCGAAGACTTTTGGACAATGGCAGTCACACTCAATTTACAGGGAATACGAGGAACTGATGCAGTCAAAAATTAACTGGATTGATAACCTGCGAGGAATAGCGTGTCTGATGGTGGTCATGATCCACACGACGACCTGGTACGTCACGAATGCCCACAGCATCAGCCCCGTTAACTGGGATATCGCCAATATTCTCAACTCTGCGTCACGCGTCAGCGTGCCGCTGTTCTTTATGATTTCCGGCTTTCTCTTTTTTGGCGAGCGTAGCGCGCAGCCGCGGCACTTCATCCGCATCGCGGCCTGCCTGGGGTTCTACAGCGCCGTTGCCCTGCTCTATATCACGCTGTTCACCTCCATTAACGCCGGGCTATCGCTGAAATACGTGCTGCAAAAACCGGTGTTCTATCACCTGTGGTTCTTCTTCGCCATTATCGTTATCTATCTGGTCTCCCCGCTCATCCAGGTAAAAAACGTCAGCGGTAAAATGCTGCTGGCCCTGATGGTGGTTATCGGCATTGTCGCCAACCCGAATACGCTCTCACAGAAAATCGACGGATTTGAGTGGCTGCCGGTCAATCTCTATATCAACGGCGATACTTTTTACTACGTGCTTTACGGCATGCTGGGGCGCGCCATCGGGATGATGGACACGCAAAAACGCGGGCTGAACTGGCTCTGCGGGGCGCTGTTTATCGCTGGCGTGGCAGTGATTTCACGCGGGACGCTGCACGAATTGCAGTGGCGCGGCAATTTTGCCGATACCTGGTATCTCTATTGCGGGCCGATGGTCTTTATCTGTGCCGTTTCGCTGCTCACGCTTGCCAAAAATACCCTGAACACGCGCGCCCTTCCCGTGCTGAGTATTATCTCGCGGCACTCTCTCGGGATTTACGGTTTTCACGCGCTGGTGATCCACGCGCTGCGCACGAGAGGCGTTGAGCTAAAAAGCTGGCCGGTGCTGGATATGGTCTGGATTTTTGCCGCCACGCTGGCGATCAGCCTGCTGCTGTCGATGCTGCTGCAAAAAATAGACGTTCGCCGCTTCGTCAGCTAATGCTTCGCTGCCGGGCGCGATGGTACTGGCGCGGGGAGGAAAACCCTGCCGCCAGTGAAGCCTGCTCAACGCCGCGCCCCTGTATCAGCCACTGCTCCGCCACCGCCAGACGCAGCTGTTCCAGATAATCGCGAACGCTAATCCCTAAATGTGACTGAAAAAGCCGGGTGAGATGACGCGGGCTGACGTGCGCCAGTGCGGCAATGTCAGGCAAGCTCCACGTTTTTTGCGGGTCGGCGGTGAGCGCATCCTGCGCCCGATGAATCGCCGGGTGAAGATGATTGCGATAGCGTAGCCACGGAGAGAGCTGGGGATCGTCACCGGAACGGCGGAACCAGACCACCATTTCACGCGCTACGGTCAGCGCCTTTTCGGGGCCGCACAGGCGGTTAATCATGTGCAGCGCCAGATCGATGCCTGACGTGATCCCCGCGCTGGTCCAGATATTCTCATCCTGCACAAAGATGCGGTTTTCTTTAATCGTCGCCGTGGGGGCCGCGGTGCGTAAACGGCTAATAACGTCATGATGGGTCGTGCACTGTCGGTTGTTCAACAGGCCCGATTTCGCCGCCAGTAAGGCCCCTGAACAGACGCACATCACGGTGATTTCCTGGCGTTGGATCTGCGGCTGCAGGCGCATCAGCCAGTGCTGGATCTGCTGCGCCTGTGGCGTTGAGAACTGACTGCGGGAGTCGCTCACACCCGGCAGCACCAGCAGGCTGCCTTCCGGCAGACGCTCCGGCAGCGGCTGAATGCCGCTCATCGTCAGGCCAATGGACGTCGGAACCTCCGGCTGCGGGCCAATGTAATGCAGGCGAAACGCGTCGCCTGCCAGCACAAAGGTTTCTGCCGGGCCGGTCATGTCTAATGACAGCACCCCGGGCAACATCACGAACCAGACGTCGATGCGCATTACAGTGACTCCAGCGTCTCCGCTACCGTTTTAATCTCGGCAAAACGCCCGGACAGTACCGTCTCGGTACGATGGCGAATTTCCGCTGCGCTAAGGGTTATCCCCTTGTACGTCATGGGAAACGTCAGCGTTGCCTCACTAACAAAGGTCACAGCATAACCCAGATCGGATGCCACCCGGGCGGTGGTTTCACAGCATTGTTCAGTGCGAATGCCGCAGATAATCAGCTGGTTGATATCACGCTCGCGCAGCCAGCGGTCAAGCCCGGTATCCGTGAAGGCATTATGGACGTGTTTCTGGAAAACCACATCCGGCTGATGACGTAAAAAGGCCATCGGTTTGACATAGCCGCTTTCGAGGGTGAAAGGACCTTCTTCATCCACGTGAAAAATATCAACGACCGGAATATTGTGCGCCTGGCAGCCTTCGATCAGCCCCAGCATCGCCTGCTGAAAGGCAGGGATCTCGCTTTCATGCCAGTAATTGCGGTGATGGAATGACTGCTGAGTATCGATGTTGATTAATGCAATGCGTGACATGATGGTTCTCCTCGCCAGTGGGTGTAACACCATACTGGCAAGGAAATGAAGGCACGCACAGACCAAAAAAGGACATCCTCGTGCCTCTCCCGGACAAGCGGTTTTAAGACATCAGCGGCAGCAGCTGCTGGTAGATTTTGCGGAACACGTCGCGCCTCTCCGCGTACCGCGCATGGCGCGCCGCGTCAGGCAAATGCGCCTGTTCAAGCGTAAGCTGCGGCAACAGTTGCGAAAGCGGTTGTTCCGGATGAATGGCTATCTGCGCCAGACGCGCGGCACCGAGCGCGGGCCCGACATCCCCTCCGGTGCGGAAATCCAGCTGCAACCCGCTGATATCAGACAGCATCTGTCGCCAGTAAGGGCTTCGCGCACCGCCGCCAATCAGGGTGACGCTCGTCGGTTTCAGGCCGCAGTCGTGCACCACGTCCATCCCGTCGGCCAGCGCATAGCCCACGCCTTCCAGAACCGCACGCGCCAGTTCTGCCGGGCCATGTTGATGGGTTAAGCCAAAGAACACCCCTTTCGCTTCCGGGTTGTTGTGCGGGGTACGCTCGCCGGAAAGATACGGTAAAAACCAGACGGTACCCGCAGCGTCATCCGCCTGCTGGGCTGTGGAAATGAGCGCCGGAACGTCGGCCATGCCGGTGAGTTTTGCCGCCCAGTCCAGGCAGGATGCCGCGCTGAGCATCACCGACATCAAATGCCATTTCCCGGGAAGGGCATGACAGAAACTGTGCACAGCGCTTTCAGGATTACTGCGATACCCGTCGCTGACGGCAAAATAGACGCCGGACGTTCCCAGCGACAGCATCGCCTGCCCCGCCTCAACCATGCCGACACCGACAGCGCCCGCCGCGTTATCGCCGCCCCCGGCCACCACCGGTACGGCAGGCATATTCCAGCGTTCAGCAACGGCTGGCAGCAGCGCGCCTGTCACCTCACAGCCTTCGTACAGCGCTGGCATATGTTCCCGGGTCAGATGGCAGGCATCCAGCATCGCCTCGCTCCAGTCGCGCTTCGCCACGTCGAGCCACATGGTGCCCGCGGCATCGGACATGTCGCTGGCGAAATCGCCCGTTATGCGAAAACGCAGATAGTCTTTCGGCAGCAGGACTTTCGCCACCTGACGGAAAATCTCCGGTTCGTGGCGCTGCACCCACAGCAATTTGGGCGCAGTAAAGCCGGGCATCATCAGGTTGCCGGTAATCTCCCGGGAATTGGGCACGCGTTCCTCAAGAAGCGCGCACTCTTCCGCACAGCGGCCATCGTTCCAGAGGATCGCTGGACGCAGCACGCGATGCTGGCTGTCGAGCAGCGTAGCGCCGTGCATTTGTCCGGCAATTCCCAGCGCTTTCACGTCACGAAGGCTGTGCTGCTCACCTAAGGCTTTCATTGCGCGATCCGTCGCCTGCCACCACTGCTCCGGATCCTGTTCTGACCACAGCGGATGCGGACGTGAAACCTGCAGCGTTTCCGTCTGCGTTGCTAACACGTCGCCCTGCTCGCTCAACAGGATGGCTTTCACACCCGATGTGCCAAGATCGATCCCGATATACATTACGGTGACTCCTTTAACAGAAATGCCCGGTGGCGCTAACGCTTACCGGGCCTACGTGCATCTTCAGCTCAATCACTTATCAAACAGATAGTGGTTTACGAGATTTTCCAGCAGTTCCTGGTGCCCGCTCTGGTGCTGCGGCGCCAGCTGCTGTTGTTCAGCGTACTTCGCAATTTCCGCCAGCGATAACTGACCTTTCAAGATTTGCTGGCCCAGCTCACTGTTCCAGCCGCTGTAACGCTTCGCTACGCGTTTATCCAGCTCGCCGTCTTCAATCATACGAGCCGCCACTTTCAGCGCCAGCGCCATGGTGTCCATCGCGCCAATGTGGCCGTAGAACAGATCGTATTTGTCGGTGCTCTGACGACGCACCTTGGCATCAAAGTTCAGGCCGCCGGTGGTGAAACCGCCCGCTTTGACGATCTCGTACATCACCAGCGCATTCTCTTCCACGCTGTTCGGGAACTGATCGGTGTCCCAGCCCAGCTGTGCATCGCCACGGTTCGCATCGACAGAGCCGAAAATGCCCAGCGCAATCGCAGACGCGATCTCGTGATGGAAAGAGTGGCCCGCCAGCGTGGCGTGGTTGGCTTCAATGTTCACTTTGATCTCTTTTTCCAGACCGAACTGCTTCAGGAAGCCATACACCGTCGCCACGTCGTAGTCATACTGATGCTTGGTCGGTTCCTGCGGTTTCGGCTCAATCAGCAGCGTGCCGCGGAAGCCGATTTTGTGCTTATGGTCGACAACCATCTGCATAAAGCAGCCAATCTGCTCGCGCTCCTGACGCAGGTCGGTGTTCAGCAGCGTTTCATAACCTTCACGGCCACCCCACAGGACATAGTTCTCGCCACCCAGCTGATGCGTAGCGTTCATTGCCGTCACCACCTGCGTGGCTGCCCAGCTAAACACTTCCGGATCCGGATTGGTTGCCGCGCCCGCGCCGTAGCGTGGGTTGGTGAAGCAGTTTGCAGTACCCCAGAGCAGCTTCACGCCGCTTTGCTGCTGTTTCGCCGCCAGTACATCCACCATCTGCGCAAAATTGTTCAGATACTCTTTCAGCGACGCGCCTTCCGGCGACACGTCCACGTCATGGAAGCAGTAGTACGGTACGTTCAGCTTGTGGAAGAACTCAAATGCGACATCGGCTTTGCGCTTTGCCAGCTCAATGGCCTCACCCGGCTGCTGCCACGGGCGGTCAAAGGAACCCACGCCGAACATATCGGCGCCGTTCCAGCAGAAGGTATGCCAGTAACAGGCGGCAAAGCGCAGATGATCTTCCATGCGCTTACCCAGCACCAGCTCATCCGGGTTGTAGTGACGAAATGCTAAAGGATTGGTCGTTTTTGGGCCTTCGTAACGAACACGATCGAGTTGGTCGAAATAAGCTTGCATATTGAGCTCCATAATCAGGGTATGCGGCGAGTCGTTGATACAGGAGTAATAGTGAATAGACATTTTGGGTTGCTCAATTACGTTATTTCACACTGCTATTGAGAGAATGCACAACTGTGCGCTGGCTCGCAAAATAATGCGCAGACAAACTATTTTTCGGCGCGTATTCCAGAATCAAATGTAATTAAGACGTTACGTATTTTAAAATCCGATCGCGGTCATAAATTCAGAAATAAACCAAATATCATAATGAGAAGATAAAAATCTGTAATTGCCAGCCCGCCTTTCCGCGTTAAAAATTTGCTGCGTCTCAGTAGTGAATGTTTCTTTTATCTCAGCAACACATACCCCTACAAAAAGGCCTAATAATTATGAAGATAAAGAACCTGACTCTAACGCTCTGCACTACGCTTCTCCTTGCAAGCTTTGCAGGACATGCCAAAGAGGTCAAAATTGGCATGGCGATTGACGACCTGCGCCTGGAACGCTGGCAAAAAGATCGCGATATTTTTGTGAAGAAAGCAGAATCTCTCGGCGCAAGCGTGTTTGTTCAGTCGGCTAACGGCAACGAAGAAACACAAATGTCGCAGATTGAGAATATGATCAACCGTGGCGTCGATGTTCTGGTCATTATCCCCTATAACGGCCAGGTATTAAGTAACGTGGTGAAAGAAGCCAAACAGGAAGGCATAAAAGTCCTGGCCTATGACCGCATGATTAATAATGCGGATATTGATTATTATATTTCTTTCGACAATGAAAAAGTCGGGGAATTACAGGCGCAAAGCCTGATCGACAAAGTGCCTCAGGGCAATTATTTCCTGATGGGCGGCTCTCCGGTAGATAACAACGCCAAACTGTTCCGCGAAGGGCAAATGAAAGTCCTTAAACCGTACATCGACAACGGTAAAATTAAAGTGGTTGGCGATCAGTGGGCCGACGGCTGGCTGCCAGAAAACGCGCTGAAAATTATGGAAAACGCGCTGACGGCCAACAACAACAAAATTGATGCGGTTGTGGCCTCCAACGATGCCACTGCAGGCGGTGCTATCCAGGCCCTGAGCGCACAGGGGCTGGCCGGAAAAGTCGCCATTTCAGGACAGGATGCCGATCTCGCTGGCGTAAAACGCATTATCGCAGGCACCCAAACCATGACGGTCTACAAACCGATTACCCAGCTGGCCAATACGGCGGCGGAAATCGCCGTGGAGCTGGGTAATGGCAAACAACCTAAAGCAGACGCAACGCTGAATAACGGCCTGAAAGACGTTCCGGCTCGCCTGCTCACGCCGATTGAAGTCAATAAAGAGAACATTGACGCCACCGTGGTTAAAGACGGTTTCCACAAGAAGAGCGAACTGTAATCCGGCGCGGCCCCTGCTCTGCGGGGGCGCATCACGTTGTACTGTTCTTCCCTCGGGTTATGTGGAGCGGTTATGCCCTATTTACTTGAAATGAAAAGCATCACCAAGCGCTTCGGCACGGTGAAAGCCGTCGACAACGTTAGCCTCCGGTTGAACCCCGGCGAAGTGGTTTCACTGTGCGGCGAGAACGGCTCGGGCAAGTCGACGCTGATGAAAGTGCTGTGCGGGATCTACCCACACGGCAGCTACGAAGGCGAAATCGTCTTTGCCGGTGAAGTGATTCAGGCGACACACATCCGCGATACCGAACGCAAAGGCATCGCCATCATCCACCAGGAGCTGGCGCTGGTGAAGCATCTCACCGTGCTGGAGAACATCTTTCTCGGTGCCGAAATTTCCCACCGCGGCGTGCTGGATTACGACACCATGACGCTCCGCTGCGAAAAGCTGCTGGCGCAGGTGAGCCTCAACATTTCACCGGATACCCGCGTGGGGGATCTGGGCCTGGGTCAACAGCAGCTGGTCGAAATAGCGAAGGCGCTAAATAAACAGGTCAGGCTGCTGATCCTTGATGAGCCAACGGCCTCGCTCACCGAACAGGAAACCGCGGTTCTGCTCAACATCATCCACGATCTGCAAAACCACGGCATCGCCTGTATCTATATTTCGCACAAGCTGAACGAGGTCAAAGCCATTTCGGACACCATCTGCGTGATCCGCGACGGGCAGCACATCGGCACGCGTGAAGCCGCCGGCATGAGTGAAGATGACATCATCACCATGATGGTGGGCCGCGAGCTGACGGCGCTCTACCCGAATGAGCCTCACGCTAAGGGCGATGAAGTGCTGCGCGTGGAAAACCTCACCGCGTGGCACCCCGTTAACCGCCACATCAAGCGCGTCAATAACGTCTCGTTTTCCCTTCACAGTGGTGAAATTCTTGGGATTGCCGGCCTCGTCGGTGCCGGACGCACCGAAGCCGTACAGTGCCTGTTTGGCGTGTGGCCGGGGCGCTGGGAGGGCACGGTTTATATCGACGGCCAGCCGGTGAAAATCGACAACTGCCAGCAGGCGATTGCCCACGGTATTGCCATGGTGCCGGAAGATCGTAAGAAAGACGGCATCGTACCGGTGATGGGGGTGGGTAAAAACATTACGCTTGCGGCACTCGATCGCTTCTCCGGCGCGCTGAGCAGCCTGGACGACGCCGCCGAGCAGCAGTGCATCCTCCAGTCGCTTGCCCGGCTGAAGGTCAAAACCTCCTCGCCGGAACTGGCGATTGGCCGTCTGAGCGGGGGAAACCAGCAGAAGGCAATTCTGGCGCGCTGCCTGCTTCTCAATCCACGCATATTAATCCTTGATGAGCCAACGCGCGGGATTGATATCGGTGCCAAATATGAAATCTACAAACTGATTAATCAGCTTGTACAGCAAGGGATTGCCGTCATTGTCATTTCGTCTGAGTTACCCGAAGTGCTCGGCCTGAGCGACCGTGTGCTGGTCATGCACGAGGGAAAACTGAAAGCCAACCTGATTAACCAGAACCTGACGCAGGAGCAGGTGATGGAAGCCGCTTTAAGGAGCGAACGTCATGTCGAAAAGCAATCCGTCTGATATCAAAGTCGCTGTTCCGACGCCCGGTGCGTTCGCGGGCTTAAAAGCGCTTAACCTGCAGGTTTTCGTGATGATCGCGGCCATTATCGTCATCATGCTCTTCTTTACCTGGATGACCGATGGCTCGTACTTAAGCGCACGTAACGTCTCTAACCTGCTCCGCCAGACCGCCATCACCGGCATTCTGGCGGTGGGCATGGTGTTCGTGATTATCTCCGCGGAGATCGACCTGTCGGTCGGGTCGATGATGGGTCTCCTCGGCGGCGTGGCGGCGATTTTTGACGTCTGGCTCGGCTGGCCGCTGCCGCTGACCGTGGCGGTCACGCTGGTGCTGGGTCTGGTACTGGGAGCCTGGAACGGCTGGTGGGTTGCCTACCGTAAGGTGCCATCGTTCATTGTCACCCTGGCGGGGATGCTGGCCTTTCGCGGGATCTTAATCGGCATCACTAACGGCACCACCGTCTCCCCGACCAGTGCAGCCATGTCGCAGATTGGCCAGAGTTACCTCTCGGATACCGTGGGCTTTACCCTCGGTGTGGTGGGGTTGCTGGGGTTTGTCGCGTGGCAGTGGCGTGGACGCATGCGCCGTCAGGCGCTGGGGCTGGCTTCTCCAGCGTCAACGTCGGTAGTGGGGCGTCAGGCGCTCACGGCGGTTATTGTGCTGGGCGCCATCTGGCTTTTAAACGACTATCGCGGCGTTCCGACCCCCGTCCTGCTGCTGGCGCTTTTACTTCTGGCCGGTATGTTTATGGCGACGCGCACCGCGTTTGGCCGCCGTATTTATGCCATAGGCGGCAACCTTGAAGCTGCCCGCCTCTCAGGTATCAATGTCGAACGTACCAAGCTGGCAGTTTTCGCCATTAACGGCCTGATGGTCGCTATCGCCGGGTTGATCCTCAGCTCGCGTCTGGGCGCCGGCTCGCCCTCCGCCGGTAACATCGCCGAGCTGGATGCTATCGCCGCCTGCGTCATTGGCGGTACCAGCCTCGCAGGGGGTATCGGGAGCGTGGCGGGCGCGGTCATGGGGGCATTTATCATGGCGTCGTTGGATAACGGGATGAGTATGATGGACGTCCCGACGTTTTGGCAGTATATCGTCAAGGGGGCCATTCTTTTACTGGCAGTCTGGATGGACTCGGCCACCAAGCGACGGGCCTGATAACCGTATTGTGACTTAATTGGGAAGTGAGCCATGTTTGAAAAGCGTCACCGCATTACGTTGTTATTCAATGCCAATAAGGCCTACGACCGTCAGGTGGTGGAAGGTGTTGGTGAATATTTGCAGGCGTCGCAATCTGAATGGGATATTTTTATTGAAGAAGATTTTCGCACCCGTCTGGAGAACATTAAAGACTGGCTGGGCGATGGCGTCATCGCCGACTATGACGATCCCATCATTGAGCAGCTGCTGACCGACGTCGACGTCCCGATTGTGGGCGTCGGCGGCTCCTACCATTCGCCCGAACACTATCCGCCGGTCCACTATATTGCCACCGATAACCATGCCCTGGTCGAGGCCGCCTTTCTTCATTTAAAAGAGAAAGGCGTCCATCGCTTCGCGTTTTATGGGTTACCGGCCACCAGCGGCAAGCGCTGGGCCGTTGAGCGAGAACACGCGTTTTGCCAGCTGGTCGCGCAGGAGAAGTATCGCGGCGTGGTGTACCAGGGGCTGGAGACCGCGCCGGAAAACTGGCAGCACGCGCAAAACCGCCTGGCGGACTGGCTGCAAACGCTGCCGCCGCAAACCGGTATTATCGCCGTGACGGACGCTCGCGCGCGGCACGTGCTGCAGGTCTGCGAACATTTACACATTCCGGTGCCCGAAAAGCTGTGCGTGATTGGCATTGATAACGAAGAACTGACCCGCTATCTGTCTCGCGTGGCGCTCTCCTCCGTTGCACAGGGCACGCGTCAGATGGGCTATCAGGCGGCGAAGCTGCTGCATCGTCTGCTCGATAAAGAACCTCTGCCGCTTCAGCGTTTGCTTGTGCCTCCTGTCCGTGTCGTGGAACGTCGCTCAACCGATTATCGCTCCTTAAGCGACCCGGCCGTCATTCAGGCCATGCACTACATTCGCAACCACGCCTGCAAAGGGATAAAGGTCGATCAGGTGCTGGATTCGGTGGGCATTTCGCGTTCGAATCTGGAGAAGCGTTTTAAAGAAGAGGTGGGCGAAACCATTCATGCCGTCATCCATGCTGAAAAGCTGGAGAAAGCACGCAGCCTGCTCATTTCCACGTCGCTGTCGATCAACGAAATCTCGCAGATGTGCGGTTACCCGTCTCTGCAATATTTCTATTCCGTGTTTCGCAAGGAGTATGACACCACGCCGAAGGAGTATCGGGATCGCCACAGCGAGGTGTTGATATAGAAAAGAAAACGCCTTCCAGTGGAAGGCGTTTTTTCGAGATTACATATGGGCGGCAATTAAGCGCTGGTTATCCTGGTACATGGCGAACAGATAGTTGTTATAGCTCTGTCCCTTTGTCGAATAACCTTTCAGCTTGTGGATCATCGTACTGGCCGTCACTTCCTGGTCCGCTTTACGCAGCTGAGCGCGTGATTTACGGAACGATGAGTAGGCCGGATGCGTGTTCAGATTCACCACATAGGCGCTGACGGAATCTTTCACAGATTCAAATTGCGAATAGCCTTTCACCTTGCCAGGTGCATTATTACAACGACCTTTCACACATTTCATGCCGAAAAGGTTGTTGTTGCTACGCGCAAGCTTAGAAGTACCCCAGCCGCTTTCGGCAGCAGCCATGGTCGCAACCATGCTGCCCGGGATGATATCCACACGCTCAAGGAGAGCATTCCACGGCACACGACGGGTGTTACCGTTCCAGCTCAGCTTGTAGCGCTTCGTGATATCTTTCAGACGCGCGCGCTCTGACGGCGACCAGCGGCTATCGTACTGTTTGGAAATCAGCCAGTTACGATCCGCAGTAATCGCGGCATTTTGACTCGTGATGTAAGGCATTACCGTCCGGAGAAACGCTTTTTTCCTTGGTGTTCCGGAAGGGTATTTTCGCAAATCAGGAAGTGAACTACTCTTTGCACTATTGCGAGAATACTCTTGTTTACTGCTAACCTTACTACTTGTCGTCTTTATTACGTGGGCTTTCTTACTCGTTGTATCCGTGTGCGTCTTCGCAAGCACCTCACCCGAAAATGCCGTGGTGAGTAACATGAGTATCGCAGCCCCATATCGTCGAATGGGAGTCGATATCATTAGGTCTCCTGGTCGGATGTAATCATCCCAACACCTTATTTTTTTCACAAATTTGAGAGCGGAATCTCAAATCATATCAAAAATAGACTTCAAGAGCACGTATAGAAATAGTCCAATTCCGAAACTATGTCACCTGAAACTTGCTCATAAAAACATCATTCCACAAAAACTGTGTGCGCTATCGCAGATAACTGCCTAATTTTGCGCGAGATCACTCATCCTCACGCTTCCTCCCGGCAGAAAGCGACAGGGGATGAGTTTTTGCCCCTCGCCTGATGGCACACTGGTCAAAAATGCCGCGACAGGAAAAAGGAATGAAACGTACCGCATTAGCCTTTCTGATGTTACCCGCACTGGCGCATGCCGACTGGTCATCGCCGGGGTTTAGCGCATTTAGCGCCGAAGGCACCGGGGTCTTCACCAGCCAGGCAAAGCTTGCGAAGGGTACGCGTCCTCTGACGCTGAGTTTTGACAAGACGTGCTGGCAGCCTGCGGACGCGATAAAACTCAATGAGATGCTGTCGCTCAAGCCCTGTGACGGCACGCCGCCGCAGTGGCGCCTTTTTCGCGACGGTGACTACCAGATGCGGATTGATACCCGCTCCGGCACGCCCACCCTGCTGCTGACGATTCAGAGTGCCGCAGAACAGCCGGTTGCAAACGTCATCCGCCAGTGTCCGAAGTGGGACGGTAAACCGCTGACGCTGGACGTCAGCAGTACCTTCCCGGAAGGCTCCGTCGTGCGCGACTACTACAGTAAACAGACGGCGACGGTGCAGAATGGAAAAATCACCCTGCAGCCAGCCGCCCACAGTAACGGCCTGCTGCTGCTTGAGCGCGCCGAAACCGACAAGCCTGCGCCGTTTAGCTGGCAAAACGCCACCGTCTATTTTGTGCTGACCGACCGTTATGTGAATGGTGACCCGGGCAACGACAACAGCTACGGTCGTCATAAAGACGGTATGCAGGAGATTGGCACCTTCCACGGCGGGGATCTCAAAGGACTTGCCGGCAAGCTCGATTATTTACAGCAGCTGGGGGTGAACGCGCTCTGGATAAGCTCTCCGCTTGAGCAGATCCACGGCTGGGTAGGCGGTGGCACAAAAGGGGATTTCCCGCATTACGCCTATCACGGCTACTACACCCAGGACTGGACGAAGCTCGACGCCAACATGGGAACCGAAGATGATTTACGCCATCTTGTCGACGAAGCGCACAAGCGCGGGATCCGCGTTCTGTTCGATATCGTCATGAACCACGTTGGCTATGCCACGCTGGCAGACATGCAGGAGTATCAGTTTGGTGCCCTGTACCTTCAGGGTGATGAGCTGAAAAAGACGCTGGGAGAACGCTGGACGGGCTGGAAGCCGGGCGCGGGCCAAAGCTGGCACAGCTTTAACGACTACATCAACTTCAGCGACAAAGCCGCATGGGAAAAATGGTGGGGCAAGAAATGGATCCGCACGGACATCGGCGATTACGACAACCCCGGCTTCGACGATTTGACCATGTCGCTGGCATTTCTGCCGGATTTGAAAACGGAATCCATGACGCCTTCCGGATTGCCTAACTTTTTCCAACACAAGCCCGACACCCACGCGAAGGCCATCCCGGGATATACCCCGCGCGATTATCTGACCCACTGGCTCAGCCAGTGGGTACGTGACTACGGCATCGACGGTTTCCGGGTGGATACGGCGAAACACGTTGAGCTTGCGGCCTGGCAACAGCTGAAAGACCAGGCAAGCCAGGCGCTGGCCGCCTGGAAAGGGGCGAACCCGGACAAAAAGCTCGACAACGCACCGTTCTGGATGACCGGGGAATCCTGGGGCCACGGGGTGATGCAAAGCGATTATTACCGCTACGGTTTTGATGCGATGATCAACTTTGACTATCAGGAGCAGGCGGCAAAAGCGGTGGATTGTCTGGCCGATATGGATCTCACCTGGCAGCAGATGGCGGAAAAGCTGCAAAGCTTCAACGTGCTGAGCTATCTCTCATCACACGATACGCGTCTGTTCCGCGAAGGGGGCCAGCGCGCGGCGGAGCTGCTTCTGCTGGCACCCGGCAGCGTACAAATCTATTACGGTGATGAATCCGAGCGTCCGTTCGGTCCGACGGGTTCTGATCCATTACAGGGCACCCGGTCAGATATGAACTGGCAGGACGTCACGGGCAAGCAGGCCCTAACCGTCGCCCACTGGCAAACGCTGGGTCAGTTCCGCGCCCGCCATCCGGCGATTGGTGAAGGCAAACAAACCACGCTGTCGCTGAACGAGGGATATGGCTTCGTGCGCGAGCATAATGGCGATAAGGTGATGGTGGTATGGGCAGGTAATCAATAATTCACCCCCTCACCCTAACCCTCTCCCCGCAGGGGAGAGGGAACCGCACGGCGCCGTCTTTTCCCCCTCTCCCTTTTGGGAGAGGGTCGGGGTGAGGGAAACCCACCAGAACTATTCGCTACACAAATACACTTCCGCCCTATAAAACAACAAATCCGACCACATCACCCGATTTGCACCAGCACGGTGCTAGCGTTATGGTTACCCACTTTCAAAATAAGCTCGACAGATCACCTGCTATGACGTTTTCACTTTTCGGCGACAAATTTACCCGCCATTCAGGCATTACTCGCCTGATGGAGGATCTCAACGACGGGCTGCGCACACCGGGCGCAATCATGCTCGGCGGCGGAAACCCGGCTCAAATCCCGGAGATGAATACCTATTTCCAGACGCTGCTCGCTCAGATGCTGGAAAGCGGCAAAGCAACCGATGCGCTTTGCAATTACGACGGCCCGCAGGGTAAAACCGAACTGCTGGCACTCCTCGCCGAAATGCTGCGTGACGAGCTGGGTTGGGATATCGAACCACAGAATATTGCACTGACAAACGGCAGTCAGAGCGCGTTTTTCTACTTGTTTAACCTGTTCGCAGGGCGTCGCGCCGACGGCACCACCAAAAAAGTGCTGTTCCCGCTGGCACCAGAGTATATCGGCTACGCCGATTCCGGCCTGGAAGAGGATCTGTTCGTCTCCGCGCGCCCGAACATCGAGCTGCTGCCTGAAGGCCAGTTCAAATATCACGTCGATTTTGAACACCTGCATATTGGTGAAGAGACGGGCATGATCTGCGTATCGCGCCCGACTAACCCAACGGGCAACGTGATCACCGACGACGAACTGATGAAGCTGGATGCGCTGGCGAATCAGCACGGCATTCCGCTGGTGATCGATAACGCCTACGGCGTGCCGTTCCCGGGCATTATCTTCAGCGAAGCACGTCCGCTGTGGAACCCGAACATTGTCCTGTGCATGAGCCTCTCTAAGCTGGGTCTGCCGGGCAGCCGCTGCGGCATCATCATCGCCAACGAGAAAATCATCACCGCCATTACCAATATGAACGGCATTATCAGCCTTTCACCGGGCGGCATTGGCCCGGCGATGATGTGCGAAATGATTAAGCGCAACGACCTGCTGCGTCTGTCGAATGACGTGATCAAGCCATTCTATTACCAGCGCGTTCAGGAGACGATTGCGATACTTCGCCGCTACCTGCCGGAAGAACGCTGCCTGATCCACAAACCTGAAGGAGCAATTTTCCTGTGGCTGTGGTTTAAGGATTTGCCTGTCACCACCGAACTGCTCTACCAGCGCCTGAAAAAGCGCGGCGTTCTGATGGTACCGGGCGATTATTTCTTCCCGGGACTGGATAAGCCGTGGCCGCATACGCACCAGTGCATGCGCATGAACTACGTACCCGATCCGGAAAAAATCGAAGCGGGTGTTAAAATTCTCGCCGAAGAAATTGAAAAAGCCTGGCGCGAAGGCAATTGTTAAATATTAAGGCTCTTCGGATGAAGAGCCTTAATTTATCGTGATCTATATATTTTATAAAGGATATATCCTTCAGCTTTATTGCCCTATTATTTAAAGGGATTATTTAGGATAATTCCTGTTGTTTTAATGGCACTATAGTAATTCAAAAATAATTAAGCAGACATTAAATAATAATTTAATTAACTCATTGTTATATAAGATTTAAAACAAACAACGCTGGTAAAAAAAAATATCCTCGAAGCGAGTCTGTGTGCATTTTTAAAATACTGCATATACTCACTAATACGCCGCTCGGCGTTCTATTGCGTGGAGTATTTTTATGCTACCTAATAATGCTAGTCGCATCAGCGTAATTGCTGCTGCGGTACTGCTCGCGTTCTCTCTTTCTGCCTGCAGTGGAAGCGGTGGCGGATCTCACTCAACAGCCAAAAATAACCCTGCAACCGGAAGTAATACCGGCTCGGGTGATGGAAGTGGCACAACGGCTAATAATGGTGGTTCAGGCAGTAACGGATCTGGCTCAGGTTCAGGGACAGGCTCGGGCTCGGGCTCAGGCTCAGGCTCAGGAACGGGAACCGGAGGTAACGGCAGCGGAGGGACCGGAACGGGCAGTGGCGGCACAACCACTGCAGGCGTGAATACTGTGCTGGGTGATGCCGGTAAAACGGTGACCAGCGTCGGCTCTACGGTGGACAGTCTGGGAAGCCAGATCCCGACAAATAATCCTGTCACATCAACCGTTTCAACCACCGTCAGCGGTGTTGGCAGCGCCGTCTCTACCGTGGGAACAGGCGTCACCTCCGGCATTGGCGATCCGGGCAACGCGAACGGTGTCGGTACGACGGTTCAGGGCGTGACCACGTCGGTCACCTCCTTGGGCAATACCGTCTCTACGGTAGGCACGGGCCTGGCAAGTTCGACATCGGGAACACCGGTTAGCGGCGTAACAGGCCTGACGGGCAGCGTGGTAAACAGTACCGGGCAGTTAGTCAGTAACACCGGCACAGGTTTAACCAACACGGTCAGTAGCCCTGCGGTAGCTCAGGTAACAACCGATACGACGACTGTGGTGAACAAGACGCTGGGCGGAGTACAAGGCGTGACGCAAAGCGTGGGCACCACAACAGGTCTGGGTACTCCGGTCAACGGCCTGCTGACGCAAGTAGGAAACACCGTGAGCGGCGTAGGCACCAACGTTAGCAGCAGTAATAGCGGGCTTAGCGGCGTAGGTCAGGTCGTTCAAAACGTCGGCCAGACGGTGACGGATACCGGTACGCTAGTGAAACCCGCCACCTCGACGACCGGAGGAGGATCAGGCTCTCTCACAGCTAATGCAAATGTGGCGGCCACGAACAACAGCCTGGGTGCGACGGTCAATACAACCCTCAATACCCTGACGTCGGGCGTTACCGCCAGCACAACAACACGTTAACCACCGGTCTACTGACGCCAAAACAGTAAAACGGTTATTGCCTTTCTGCGCCCCTGCTTCAGGGGCGCTTCGTACAGCGACACTCCCCCTAACCGGGAATGATGAACAGGGATAGCGCGATGAAAAACCATTTCCTTTTTTCGCTGACGGGGCTGGTTGTGTTGAGCATGGCCCGCGCCGATACACTGCCCTCTATTATTAACCCTGATAACCCGGCGCAAGTTTCTCGTAACGTTGCCCCAGAACAGACTGAGACCGTCCCACAGCCGAAAGTCAAAATAGAAAAACCGCAGTCAACGCTGACGCCTGAAACGCCCATTACCATTCATCACATTCAGTTTATTGGCGGCACGCGTTATCCCTTGCAGGAATTACTTAACCCCTTCAGGCCTTACGCCGGAAAAACCGTGCCGCTAAAAACGCTTACGGGGCTGGTAAATGATATTACGGCGCGCTACAAGGCCGACGGTTTTCCGCTCTCCTATGCCTGGCTGCCCGATAATAATTTCCAGCAGGGAAATATTAAAATTGTCCTGGTCGAAGGGTACGTGGCGCACAGCGACATAACCAGTAACAACCCCAATATCGCCGCGCGCCTTAAACGCTTGTCAGAAAAAATCATGGCGGAAAAACCGCTGTCTCAGGATACGTTCGATCGCTATAGCCAGCTGATGACCCGCACCCCGAACGTTCCGGTCACGGCCAACGCGCAGCTGCCAACCAATATCTATGGCGCGGCGGCGATGCAGATAACCGGTAATGAGGAGCGGAGCTGGAATATCGCCTCCACGATCGACACCCGTAAAGGGCAAGATGTAATGATGCTGAACGGAACGCTCAGCAACCTGACAAGCTATGGCGATCAGCTTGGCGTGGCTACGCTTATACCGTTAGATAGCAACACGCGAAAAAACTATGTGGGTCTGAACTGGCAGCAGTTTTTAAACGATGAAGGGCTGACGATGCAGATCAAAGGCAGCTATTACCGTGAAAATCCGCGGGATTTCTCCCCCCTGCTAAATTTGCCCAATAATATTCAGGTCGATTCGAAGCAAAAAACCACGCAATACAACGGCGGCGTGACGTTTGGCTATCCATTGCTGCTGACGCAAAAATCACAAATTAATCTGACCAGCGGTTTTGATTATACCGACCGCCAGGATGACTATGCCCTGCAGGCCAGACTGCAGGGCAAAACCTACAGTCTGGACTCCGTCAACCAACACGCGCGTTATCCGGCGCTGGAAGTGGGTATCAATGGTGCACATCAATTCACAACCGCCAGCATCAGCGGCAGACTCAACGTACGACAGGGTATTGATGCGATGGGTGCCGATATCGTCTCAGCGCCTAAACCCGATATTAATTTTACGCTCACAAAAAGCTATCTGGACGCTGCCTGGCTGTTTGCCGACAAATGGCGGCTATCAACATCCTGGGAGGGAGACTGGTCAAATAACACGTTGCCAGAGCCCGAACGCGTTAGCTTCGGTGCCCAGCGCTTTGGCCGTGGATATCAGGACAGTGAAGCAAGCGGTGATTACGGCTACGGCGGGCAGGTAGAACTGCGCTATATCAAGATGCGAAAAGAGAGCACCTGGCTTGCCACCATCCAACCCTATATCCTGGCCGATACCGCGCAAACCTGGTTTAACACGTCTGGTTTGCCTCATCAGCGGCTCGGGTCAGTGGCTGCCGGGGTGATGATAGGCGATACGCGCCACTATAGCGTCACGGTTGAGGCGGCACGACCCGTCGGGGATGTTCCGACAGACAGTCGCAACAGAGACTGGCGCTACAGTCTGACGTTTACGTGGAATTTCAATAAAATGCAGTAAGCTTTTCAGCCCGAATCCTGGCAGGGTCAACGCAGCGCAACGCGTGGGTTGGACAGGCCTCCACGCAGGCCGGTCCGCCTTCGCGATGCAGGCATAAATCACATTTCAGCGCCTGCGCCTTATTTCCCTCCAGGCGCACCTGCATCGCCCCAAACGGACATGCCACCACACAGCTTTTGCACCCAATGCAGCGCGTCTGCTCAACGAGCCAGGCTCCCGCCGTACGGCTGATGGCATGGGTTGGACAGACGTTAGCACACGGCGCGTCCTCGCACTGATGGCAACCCACTGCCGTAGTGTATGAACTTCCCTTAACCACCCGAAGGCGGGGCGAAAAGGCATTAGCGGAGACGCCGTCCTGATGCGACACCGCGCAGGCCACTTCGCAGGTGCGGCACCCAATGCATTTTTCCGCATCCGCCATGATAAATCGGTTCATGTGTTACGCCTCGCGCACGTTAAAAGCCGGTACTGCACACATCTTACATAATGCCCGATTCAGCGAAGGTGTGATGGGTCAAACAGGAGGCGCTCAGCCGGAATTATTATGCGCTTTACAATACCGCCGTTTCCAGACGGCAGGTGTTAAGCCCGTATGCTTTGAAAATATTTGCCGAAAATAGCCCACGTCATTAAAACCAAAGCGGTTTGCTACTTAGGTAAGCGACGCAGAGCCATCCAGCAACAGCTTTTCCACTGCCCTGACGCGCTGGCGATGTATCGCCTCCGTCAGGGTTAAATGGAAAGTCCGGCGAAATACGCGCCCCAGGTAATCGGCATTGCAGTGCAACGCTTTTGCCAGCTGCGACGTCGAAAGCGGTAAATGAAACTGCGTGCGAATAAGCTGCTTCGCCTTCCACGCCATCGCCGCACCGGCTTGATCCACGCTGTCTCCATTCCCTGAAGAGAGCGACACCTGCTATAAAATCATCTCCAGCACCAGCACTGCACGCTAACCTTTATACCCCGGTTCAGTTGGGCAAATAGGGGAGTAGCAGAGATGCGGATTTGGGTGGATAAACATAAACAAGAATAATGTCACCTTTATGGATATATAATATTTTTATCAAGCTCAGTGATGCCGAGTTCACGGATTATCATCGACTGAAAGACAATGTGATCTAACCCTCGGTATTGTTTTTTTGCAGCAGTTCAGCTCAGGTATACCATTGTCTGACATGCATTTTAGTGTTATTCCATAAAGACACACAGCTAAAAATAAGGACATCCCATGGAATTCACAGAAAGATTAAATGCCTTATCAAATAAAATAAAACAACAACTTGATGTAATTAATACTGAAGAAGCAACAAAAACTGCATTTGTAATGCCATTCATTCATAACGTTCTGGGTTATGATGTTTTTGATCCTTCAGAGGTAACACCTGAGTTTGTCTGTGATGTTGGTACAAAAAAGGGCGAAAAAATCGATTATGCTATAATGAAAAATAATGATGTTCAGATACTTATTGAATGTAAGAAAATTGGCGAACCATTAAATATAAATCATGCTTCGCAGTTATTCAGGTATTTTCATGTAACAAACGCCAGAATTTCAATCCTCACCAATGGACAAAATTATAAATTTTTTACAGATCTGGATGCTCCCAATAAAATGGATGAAAAACCATTTTTGGAAGTAGATCTTCTTGATATTGACGAAAATATAATACCTGAGCTAAAAAAATTAACTAAGTCTTCGTTTGATTTAGAATCAATTATCAATGCTGCTGGTGAATTAAAATATGTCAGCCAAATCAAAAAAATCCTGCATTCTCAGCTAAATAATCCTGAAGATGACTTTGTGAAATTTTTTGCATCCCGAGTTTATGATGGGATTCTGACTCAAAAAGTCAGAGAGTCTTTTTTTAACTTGACCAAAAAAGCTGCAAGCCAGTACATAAATGATCAGGTTAATGAGCGACTTAAGTCAGCTATTACGGGCATAACCCCAGCGATCATCGATACTCCAAATGAGTCATCACAGATTGAGGAAGACGAACATAAAGATGAAAGTGATGTGGTTACAACGCTAGAGGAGCTCGAGGGGTATCATATTGTTAAAGCAATCACCAGAGCAGTACTGGAGGCACCCCGTATAACTCACAGAGATACCAAAAGTTACTTTGGTATTCTTGTAGATGACAACAACCGCAAACCCCTTTGCCGATTGCATTTTAATCGTACGCAAAAATACATCGGACTTTTCGACATAGAAAAAAACGAAACGCGTCATCCTATAACGACAGTCGATGATATCTATTCATTTGCTGATATCCTGAAAGCGACAGCAGCTCTATATAATTAATTTTTTACCCAGGCAGCACGCGACGTGCTGCCTCAGCCTGGAACGTCAGGGAAAAAGGCGCTGGCGCTACCGTCGAAGTCAGAATGAATGTAAGCCGGATAAAACATAACAACTCCTGATATCCGTGCTTAATTCCCGCCTTTCGCCAAATACGGGCGAGAGTGCCCGGTTTGATTTTCTTTAAGCATGATACACATGATGCACACCTTTATTGATGGCGCAGATCGCATTAGCGTATCAGGAATATTAATGAGGAAGCCATGACTGGAAGGGAAAACGGGAGATTGGTACTCTCAAATATGCCCGGCGGCGCTTCGCTTGTGCGGGCCTACGTAAAACTGCGATGGCTGTCCATGTAGGCCGGGTAAGGCGAAGCCGCCACCCGGCTTTAGCGCATCAGAAACGCCAGGTCAGGCCGGTCATCAGCGCGAAGCTGTCGTCGCGGTCGATCATCGGGCTGTTCTTCACGTCGTCAGGCAATACGGTGTAGACCGCGCTGGCGTTAAGATACAGCTTCTGGGTTAACTGATATTTGGCCGCCAGGCCAACGTATGGCGTCCAGCTGTCACCGGCGGTGTATTCATCCAGACCTGAGCGGCGAGACTCGCTGCCGGATACGCCATAGTAGTAGTCGTTATAGCTTTCGTCGCTATAGAAAATACCGACAGAGGGCGTCAGGGTCAGGCGTTCCATCCTGATTGGACGGAAGTATGAAACCTCGCCGATCATACCGCCGCTTTCATCCGTGGCATCGCCCGAGACCGCCACTTTCAGCGAACCCCAGCTTTCGTGGCGGTAGTACGCGCCGCCGAGGAAGGCAGAAGCTTTACGCTCATCAAGCTTTTTCATCTGATGGTCGTCGTTGTCATCAGGATCGAAATGCAGCGGCATCCACGATGCGGTCAGGCTGAGTTCATTTTTTGCGTCTTTCCACAGGATCCATCCGCCCGTGGTCTGGCGAACATAAAAGCTATCGCCTTCGTAGCTAATTAACGGTACTGCGGTAGTATTTTCGTTATAGCCTTTGTAAGGAGACTCATTAAATACAGCCCCCGCTCCTAGTGAAAAGTCACCGGCCATTGCTGAGGATGTTGCAAATAACGTGGCAGCGATGAGTAAATTGTATTTAATAGTCATTACATGTAATCCATTAAAATGCCAAACAAGCGAGGCGCATAATAATGGTTACAAATTTGCCAATGCAACGCTGCGGTTTATATAATATTATATACAAAATCATATAGATGGGTGTGCATGATGAATAAATTACAGCTAAAGCCGCGCGAGTTAAAAATTATATCCGTCATCGCAGCCACCCACAGCATTGGTGATGCCGCCGCCCTGCTGGGCATGGCGCAGGCCAACGTCAGTAAATATCTGTCTGATTTTGAAACGCGGGTTGGGCTCAAGGTTTTTGAGCGCACCACGCGCCAGCTGGCCCTGACCCAGTTTGGGGAAGCGTTACTCCCGTACATTGATGCCACGCTGGATAAGAACCGCCAACTCGTTAATTTTATTGCTGATTATAAGCATGAAAAGCGCGGAAAGGTCACGATCTATGCCCCTACAGGTATCGTAACTTATCTCGCGCGCCACGTGATCCATCAGATAGAAGATATCGGTGACATCCGCATCTCCCTGAAAACCTATAACCTGGATCGGAATGAATTTTCAGAAGGCGTTTCTTTTCCGGATGACTGCGACATTTTAATTACCTATGCGCCGCCGAAAGACGAAAGTCTGGTTGCCAGCGTGTTAACAAAATATTCTGTTACGGCATTCGCTACCGTAGAATATTTAAATAAACACCCCTTAACGGGACCTGAAGGTTTAATTAATCACTCCTGTATTCTCATTGACTCCATGCTGATCGATGATGCAAACATCTGGCGTTTCCGCGTGCACGGCAGTGATAGCGTGCATGACTACCGGGTGACCGGTAATTATATTTGCGACAATACGCAGACGGCCCTGGAGCTGGCAAGAAATAATCTTGGGATTGTTTTTGCGCCAAAAGAGAGTCTGAAAAAAGAATTAACGAAAGGGATGCTGGTCCCCTGCTTCCCGCATCAGGAAGAGTGGTGGCTCGATCTGACGGCCATTTTCCGCAAACGCGAATACCAGCCCTGGCGCGTGCAATACGTTCTGGATGGCGTTCTGAACTGCCTGCGCCAGCAAATTGCTCAGGCCGCCCATGGACGGCCTGAGCTGGGCGATTAGAATAGCCCCAGCGGTTTATCGGAGTAGCTGACCAGCAAACATTTCGTCTGCTGATAATGTTCCAGCATCATCTTGTGGGTTTCACGCCCGATGCCCGATTGCTTATAACCGCCAAATGCCGCGTGCGCAGGATAGGCGTGGTAGCAGTTGGTCCAGACGCGCCCGGCCTGAATGCCTCTGCCCATTTTATAGGCCAGATTACCGTTGCGGCTCCAGACGCCGGCTCCCAGGCCATACGGCGTGTCGTTGGCAATCTCCAGCGCCTCCTCCATCGTTTTGAAGGTGGTTACGGCCAGCACCGGTCCGAAAATTTCCTCCTGGAAGACGCGCATGTTGTTCTGACCGAACAGGATCGTTGGCTCCAGATAATACCCTTCCTGCAGATCCCCACCGAGCACCTTACGGC
>Ga0209914_1000941_pt1 | contig 33573 bp, 29 predicted proteins | sample ThiBiot_500_plan_FD_183949 | JGI IMG/M metagenome (GOLD analysis project Ga0209914, IMG submission 183949) | Wastewater bioreactor microbial communities from Cape Town, South Africa - Thiocy_cont_500_plan (SPAdes) | ecosystem: Engineered > Bioreactor > Thiocyanate-remediating > Anaerobic-Aerobic...
CAAATATTTTGGCTTATTTGGGTTATTTTTGGCATTGCATGGACGGTCAATGTAAAAATGGATTTAGTACAACATACAAATACTTCATCACCAACCTATTGCGATGAAAATACATTCAACAAATGTTTCGCAACACTCGGCATGCATGGTGCATTGAGTATAATATTCACTTTTATTTATGGATTTTTCTGTTACTGTCACCGACATTAATTTGTATTTTGAGGGTGAGTGTGAGAGCTTTTCAACTAGCTGATGGACTGGTTTTTATTTCACATTAATAAATAATTAAACCTATTATCTTTGCCACGACAAATGTAGATGAAAAGATAGACTCTTCTGTTAAATTTCTTCCAGAAAAGGGTCAGCGAACCCTTATGATAAATGTGCTTCTTGTCTTTTTACACGAATGAGATTGAAAACAATCGATCTTCTATTGATGTCATTAAACGAGGATGATTCAATTGAATTTTGTAAATACAGTGAAACCTCTCATAGTGGACACCTCCTTATAGTGGACACTCTGAGGTCCGACGAAGCATTTTTTGCTGTATTCAAACCTCTATAAAGTGGACACTCTCTTAAGTGGACACCTCTCATAGTGGACACTATTTTTCAGTCCCATTCAAATAAAATACCTCTCTATAGTGGACAGTAATTGAAATTAAGAGAGTAATGTATGAGGAATAAGATCAAACATATAGTGCATCTTTGAAAATATTTAATGATGAATAAAAGAGAGAAAAAAAGAGGCGTCCGTCCGGTTAAACTGCCGGAAAATGAAGAAGAGAACAATGGTGACCTGACCTTATTTATAATGTCTCATTTGTTCTGTTTGTTTCACTTTTCTTACTTCTAACTTTCGAGGAGCAGGAAAGATTATAATGTCTCATCGAAAGGCATTAACATTGGAAGAAAAAATCTCATTGATAAAAGATAATCAAGATGGCAATGGTTTATCAACTCGTCAGCTAGCTGATAAATATAAAATATCAAAAAGTAGTGCTGCCAAAATTCTTCTTCGAAGTGAAGAATTTTTGGCTGATTATTCTTCAAATTCCAATAAAGGTGTTAAACGTAAGCTCAAAGACATTAGTGGACAATTAATTGATAAAGTGGTCTTCGAATGGTTTACTCAACAGCGGGCCAAACAAATCCCGATATCTGGACCGATTTTACAAGAAAAAGCCCGACAAGTCGCTGAAGAATTAGGTGATACGTCAAATACATTTAAAGCATCGAACGGTTGGCTTGAAAAATTTCGTAATCGTCACGCTATTGCATTTCGAACAATTAGTGGTGAAAGTGCTTCCGTGGACTCTAAAACCTTTGAAGATTGGACAAATCGACTTACAACAATACTTGATGGATATGACGCTAATGACATATTTAACGCAGACGAAACCGGTTTATTTTATCGTGCGACACCTGATCGTTCACTTGTTCTATCCAAAGAAGACTGTAAAGGTGGGAAAAAAAGCAAAGAGAGACTCACGGTATTGTTATGTTCGAATTTAACTGGCACCGAGAAAATGAAGCCGATTGTAATCGGTAAGTTCATATTTATTAATTGATCATAATTTAACACATCTCATTCAATTTTAGGTCGAAGTCGACGTCCACGATGTTTTAAAAACCTGAATGTATCAAAACTACCTGTTACCTGGCTTTCGAATAGGACTGCCTGGATGACTTCTAATTTATTTCTTGACTGGCTCATTACAATTAACAATCGAATGAAAAAAAATAATCGTAAAATTCTTCTTTTTATCGACAATGCCCCGTGTCATATTATAGATCAAGATTTATCTAATGTAAAAGTTGTATTCTTTCCTCCGAATACCACGTCGAAATGTCAACCACTTGACCAAGGTGTTATTCGTTCGTTTAAATGTTATTACCGACAAAAGTTAGTTAAACATGTTATTGCTCAATGTACTTTAGCTCAAACCGCTGAACAAGTATCGATTACAGTACTAGATGCAGTTAATTGGATAAGCTTAGCATGGAACAACGTAACCGAACAAACAATTAAAAATTGCTTTGGTGCTGCTGGTTTTCCTAATTCGTCGTTTGCAGTTTCTCCATCTTCGACGGATATGGATGTTTCTGTTGAAGTCGACAGCGAAACAAATAATGTTAATAATCTTCTACAACAACTTGATTCGTTATTATCTCATATTCAAATTAGTGGTCCACAATTAACAGCTGCTGAGTTCATTGACATAGATTCTTACATTCCAGTTTTTAATGAATGGGACGACAATGAACCTCTTCGAGATTTAATTCAAGTTGTCCAAGAAAATGATGAAGAAGCAGAAGAAGAAGATGCTGGTGATGAATTATCTTCATGTGAACAACCGCCAAATATTTCTGAAGCTTTGGAAATGTTGCGAAAACTTCATCTCTTTGCTTTAGTCGAACAACCTCAATTACATAACACTTTATCCGATCTTGAATCCCAATTAACTGACATTTATCTTGATTCGAAGGCGGTGAAACAAAGTTCCATTAAAGACTATTTTTCTCGTGTTTAATTAATTTATTAATTAATTTATTTTTTGTTTTTTATTTTTGATTGTGAAAATAAAATAGTAATAGTGATACCGATGAAACTAATGTTTTTATTACTTACTAAGAGTATTGGTGGCATACAAAAATGCATGTTTTCTAACAGAATTTTAAAAAAATACGTTCACCTCTATAAGGTGGACACCTCTCTATAGTGGACACTTTTAGTAAGTCCAAATGGTGTCCACTATAGAGAGGTTTCACTGTACTAACAAATTGTATCCTTCATTGTACGCGGCAAAGGCATGTTACCTAGATATCGTTCATCGACAGGCTCCCTTTCGAGTTGAAAGCGACTATCAACTGATAGACGAATTTCAGGTGTCATATTGTCAAACGAACCATGAACAGTATATGCGGTAAATGTAAGCAAGTCTCCAATTTTATACTCTGGTGCTGTGAGTAATCGACAGTTTAAATCTTGTTGCAATTTGGCAGTATCCATACTTAGAGTACCTGTACCAGGATAACCTGCAACATTCATTTGGGGTTTGTTTTCTTTGTTTGTACAAACAACGTCAATATCCATTGCACAATATGTCGAACGTAAATGTTCATTTTTATGGGATCCTTCGAAGAGAAATAGACCACCGAGATTTAATGGAATGTCTCCAAGTGGTATCCACGCCGTATACAACTGTCGTGTACCTCGTCCGAAAAAAACAATATCACAATGAGGTGCTGCACCGTTCTTTTTTGTCATTGTACGCAGCCACATACATTTATAGTGTTTTGCTGGACCTCCCAGTAGTCGTTCGTAAAAATTCATGATTCGATCACTGCTCAGGATACGATCTAGAAAGGCCTGAGCTCCTGTCTGATTGCTAATATCCATGCGTAGGCGCATGTCTGAGCCAGGTATAGCGATGGCTTGGTTTCTATCGAACATTGGATCAAGTTTACCATCATCAGCTAGTATTTCACATATAACTTGTCGTGCTATTTGAATGTCCGACGAATCGAGAAAACCAGGAAGATAAAGATAACCATCATGTTCCATTCGTTCACGTAATGCTATATCATCCTCAAGCAAAGAAGTGCTGTCACATAGCCAGCCGAAGTAATCGGGAGAAGTATCTATTTCGCGTGCATTGCATGTCAATTTGATTTGATTAAATGTACCAGCCAACATTCAAAATAAAGAGTTGTTTTTTTTTAATAAAGATCTATATACTATAATCAGAAAGAGTTTACGTTGAAATTTTTCTGAATATTTATTCAATAAACTTAGACAAAAATGATTAACTATAATAAATATGGCATAATATATATCAAACATAAAAGACAAATGTAATTTTCTCTTAAATCAAAGAAACATCTACATTTTCCAAAGAAGAAATCGTACTAGCCTTGTAAATGTTCTTCGACATATTGAAACTGACTATTTTCGAGATGAAAATGTGTTTGATAATTCCCTACTATACTTTTTTACTTTTGGTATTCTATGTGCTGCGCTCACTAAGCCAACCAATCCTGCACAGTCATACCAAATTTCAATGGAGAAAAATTTCAAATTCAGTTAAATGTCCAGAATTTTACGAGAAGTGCTTTGAGTTATATTAGAGAGTAGCTTTTCTGGCGCGTCGGATGTACCTATGAGATTCAATAGTCATATTGGTCGACCTGGGCTGAACGAAGATGTCTTCTATTTTAATGTGATTCTTGAATTGAAATAGGCTTAACACTAAACATCCTATGATTAGTATCGCACAATTCTGAGTTTTTACAGCATAAACTGAAATAGAATTTTGTAGTGATGCAAGTTTAGCTATCGACCAAGTATGCTATAAAACACAATATTAAATGGATGATCTGATCTAACTTTTTGGTAGACATGAAAGCTAAACTCTGGAAAATTTTCGTTTCTTATTAATACAGTATTAGAAAGCGACAAATAGTAGTAACATGTTTATACAAGATGTTTTGATTCCTTTGAATCTATAGATTTCGTACGAAACCAATAAAAGGATCTTTCCTCACTGATTGAGATCGTATAGCTGAAGTCTATTGATCCATTCAGATGTTATTATGACTATGCGCATATAAGAAGCGTTTGTAGTAACATAATGACCTGATGATAGAACAAACGAACGAAAGTCCATTTTAATATATCGCACTAGTTTCAATCTATAGATTGTCAATGAAAGTGACTACAATTCATAAAAATGTTCTAAAAAAACTAAGTACATCTTCTGATACAATGCACAAAATATAATTACCTGTTAGAAGCTATGCAGCTTATACATTTGTTTTTTCTCTTATTCCTAATATTACCTGAGAGACCATACTGATGAAACTGCGCCTTTGATAAAATTTCGGCGAAATATATATTATGCGTCATCGCGACAATGAATCATCAAAACTATTTGTTTATTGTTACATGATTAAATCTCTCTCTCAAATGTAATTCGTAGTTTATTTATTATCGTTTCTTTTCTGTTCTACAGTAAGAAAATTTCAGTCTATCATGGGTTCTCGGATATTTTTTTCTGATTTTACATGCTAATAAAATTTAAATTTATAAAAAATATTGCAGCAAAAGAGATTTCTCTCTGGTATTATGACAACAGATTTTATTTTCATACATAGATGTTGACAATTTTTGAAATTCATATTCTTATAAATTTGCACTAATTCTATACAACACATATGACAAGTGTAAGTATTAGTCTAAATGATACTGCTAATTTTTTTGAATGTGTAAATATGTTTATTCAAGAGAGAAAATATGTAATGTAGAATAATTTTAAACTGTTCAAAAAAAAACGTCTAACTACGTGTTTGATAAGGTTTTGAGGCACGGCTCAAGTATATGAATAATAAAATAGGTCAAAAAATCCATAAAGAGGAGAAGAAAAAAGAAAGGATGAAAATGTTTATGTGGTTTTTGCGCTGATTCGAAGGTCCACATGTTCAGTGAGTTGTACAACAGGTAGTAACACAGCACCACATAGTTGCTGTAACTGCATCATGATGAACTGTCCAATGAGTATTGACCATACGCTTGCTACCATATTTTTTTTTTAGCTCATTAACTTGTTCTTTTGTTGTAATAAACATCACTTGTTGGCGCGTATCTTTGTCGGTAATCTCATATAGAATTTCTGTATCGAGATCGACTGGTACTAAGTCTTGATAGATCAAGAAAAGACCCAAATCTTTTTCCATGTGTAGTTTCTTGAGTTCATCAATGAAATCTTGGAGAAACAAAGCCAAATTTTCTCGTTTAGCCAACTATTACAAAAATCATTGATGTATTCAATTATTAGGAAGGATATTTCTTATAGATTTTTACCTGACTGTAGCGATCAGCAAGCTTTGTGTTCGAACCATCGAAAAATTGCATTGTAAAAAATTTGTTCGAAACTGGATCGAGCGCCCACATGTAGGGGATTTGTGACTTTTCGTCACTGGTTTCGCTTTGTTTATCGACTTCGAGACTGAAGACAAACGATTGTTCTTTGCATTTGAGTTCATCATTCATGCAACTGCGAATTTTAATCTTGCTCTCGGGATCGATATGCGTCGCTACGACTTCACCTTGAGACAACGAGAAGTGATTGTGGACAAGAGTAATACCAAGTAGATCGTGCAGTTGATATTTAACCAATACTTTTGCCAAACTATCGATAGCTCCATCCACTTGATCCGGCTCGGGTGCAATAAATTTACCTGATTTATCGTCCAAATTTCGCATTTGGTTAAAATCCATATGCGAGAATGGTTTAAACAGACCGGTATCCATCAAAGATTGTGGATATTCGACTGAACAACTGGCCATTTGTAATGCGTTTGCTTGTTTGTGGATGTATAGTGAAGAAGAAAATGCAAGAAAAATATACTAACACATTCTTTATATAGCATTTAATTCGGCCTATTTTTCTATAGAAATTCGCCGAATACGAATAAGATAAGTACTGCAAACATAGTCCATTTGGTTAGAAGCCTACTATACTTTAGATGAAGCATTTGTCAATATTTACCTACTGTGAATTGCGTTGTCGGTATTTTTTCTTTTCTATTCTCAAAATATATCGACGGAATATAATTTACTTGGAATATTTTGCGTCTTTCGTTTACTTTCGGCGAAAAAATGTTTCATGTTACCTTGAAAAGGTGACATATAGAGCTCGTTTCATCTATTACGCACATTTTATCCGGAAAGTACTTGGTTTTTCTATTCGGTAACGTGCATATACTTAAAAACTAGGAAGAAACAAAATGTTTGCAATAACTCAACGAGTGTCATAATCAGGTTTTGACAGCAGGATGTTTGTTTTCCTATGAAATTCTGTACAAAGGAACGGCATTATTGAAGTTAATCGACACAACTATACCCGCTCATACTGTAGATAAGGAACTATATTTAATTCCCTAAAAATGGCAAATAGATTTTAAAACGGCAAATAAAAAGTCCAGAAAACCGGAAAAGGTTGTATATTCTTATGCGAAAGTTTAAAAGTTTCGCGTGAACTCTTATGATTTCGTATAACTCTACAGAACTTAATACGGTTTTCCGGATTGTTTTACGTTTTCTCAGACTTTTACCATATTTCCACTTAACATTTGACAATAACGTGTTCTGCACTATAAGAAAACTAGAAATCAAACTTTCATCCATTTTTTACTTGATAGAGTATGAGTTTCGTGGTTAACGCTTTGGACATTTTGTCATGTTTATTTTATCGTGTTTTCATACGCTTTATTTGAACAGCTATATTATTATTATTATTATTATTATTATTTACTGTACTTCGTTTCAATGAAATCAAAAAATTATAATTTTGAGATCTATGGAATCATTTTTGTTTTAGATAAGTCTCGTATTCGTGGAAATGGTCGTCAAATTATAGTTCTAAAGAGTTTTATTTTTTCTGAGCCACTGCATTTTGAAATAAGATTGATAGTTTTTGTTATTCGTTTTCGATGATCAATTAGAGGGAACCATCTGAGGTGACACCTTCCGATCGGATCCATATTGTAGTTAATAGTAATACTCAATGAGTGGATATATACTCTGAAATGATTTCTGCCCAAACTCTGTTGTTGTTGAGATACTGTATTTTTAAAATATTGAGATAAAAATGCCTGTGGTCCCCCTCAGGGTTTTCGGAAAAATTTATTTTCATATTTTGACTTGAAACTTCGTACAAAGATAGGTCTCAATGAGAGTAGTCTACTGTAAAAATGTTGGACATATCCGTTATTTCTATCCTAAGATATACCCATGGTAATGTGATATTAGTTAGAAAATCGGTTTCAATGGTCTTGTTTTTATTAAGAGCATTCAGTAAACCTACGATTTTTACAGTAGACTACTCTCATTGAGACCTATCTTTGTACGAAGTTTCAAGTCAAAATATGAAAATAAATTTTTCCGAAAACCCTGAGGGGGACCACAGGCATTTTTATCTCAATATTTTAAAAATACAGTATCTCAACAACAACAGAGTTTGGGCAGAAATCATTTCAGAGTATATATCCACTCATTGAGTATTACTATTAACTACAATATGGATCCGATCGGAAGGTGTCACCTCAGATGGTTCCCTCGTGAGTAGCATTATATATGTGAAAAGTTTGATTTCTTCTATAATTTGCCAACTTTTTTGTTCAAGAACAATGGAAAATGAGGATAGAACAAATATCAAATTATCATCATCGATTTATTGGCGTTTATTGATTTCGCCATTGAGTTGGTATCGTTGTTTTCACTTATTATACAATACAAAATCCCGCAATCAATTCGATTGCATAAAGTATTACTCGTTATTATTGATAATTGTTTGTCTATCAGGATTATGGAATTATATTCATTGGAATCTGACATTTGATGCTGGTTATTATTTGCGACTTCTTAGTTCAGTATCATCGTCAAAATTAAATATCAGCGATGCTCGAGAACAATATGATTCATTGTTTTGGAAAACTTGTTTAAAAACTTTTATCATATCTGTAATTACGGGCTTAATGCAGTGTTGCAACATTTTTCTCTCAGCAATCTGGCGCCGTCGGATTTCTGATGAACTTCATCAATTATTATTTGCTTTTCCTGATGGCTATTTACTGTATCATGCATTTCAATCAATTGATGATTTATCAACAAAATTAACCGACGATATTCGCCTGTTTACAACAAATATGGGCATTGCTCTATTTGGATCGCTATACTTTAATGGTTTAATTGTTACCTTTACTGGTATTATTACATTCAGCATTTATGTGGTCAAGTCTACGCAAGGTGACACAAATGGTATAACCATTTGTTTTCTAACTTTTATAGTATGCGTGATTATGGTAACCGTCATTAGTCAAAAATTTAATATAAGTACCGTAAGACAGTCGGAACGAAAAGGGCAAATGAGATCGTATCTTCAACGTATACACTCAAATGCAGAATGTATTTCATTCTATGGAAGTCAGCTTTGTGAGCTGAGGTATTTCAAACAGCTGCAATCACTTTTATACAAGAGCAATTTATATTGGTCAGTATGGTTTAGTATTCTTAATATTCCAGTTACTCTACTAGGTAATAGATAATGTGCCGACTTTGCTTATTTTTTTAATTACTGAGCAGTAGAGAAACTGATGCGATGAGGATCTTGGCCTTCAAACTAGGTAACTTTTCTACCAGAAAAATGAATGTAGAAAATTTTCGTACCTGCGCATATCAATATCAATTATAATATACGTGAAAGTCATCTCTCATACTAATATTAATATTGATCATAACTTATGTATTGAACCTATTTAATGCAAGAGAAATTCAAGTAGCAGACTGGTTACCTTCAGTTAGAAATGCGTAAAAAGAAGGAAAGAACAATGATATAGAAGAACACATAATTAAAGTAGTTGTTAGCTGCTATTTTAAAATTTGCCGAAAATAAAAAGGAGCTCTACGAAGCTTAAAAAGGTTTCGAGAAAGAAGGATATTTTCATGAGCACACGGGGAGTTCCAAATTATGTCATCTCAAATTTCGATGAATGACTGTATTGCCACATTTTCATCTATTCGAAATAGTCGATAAAAATTCGAACCTATTTCTAAAGCGCTGTTTACTTTCATTCATGATTGGTGACATAACTATATTCATGTCTGTACTATCACTGCACTCAACAAATAACATTCGAGTAATGAGTAGTTACGATGAGTTCACTTTACCTAAATTATCTCTTTAATTTCAGGATAATCTTTGTATACTCTACACTAATGATTTTCTCCTTGTTTTAGGTGCTCTTGGTGGAGTAGTAACCTATGTACTACCAGTAATAATATTCTTTTTCATACGATCTGCAAGAACACAAACAACATCGGATGCGACGAACTATCTAGGTAGGTTAAGAAAAATAACCTCAAACTTGGGAAATTATATTTCGCAAAAAACTTAGATTTCAGCGAAATATTTATTTTAGGACAGATAGTATGCATGTAGTGTTAGATGAAAAAAAATATATGTACATAGCATTCATGAATATTTTTTCAAAAGAGTAACGCGATAACTATAGTCAGCAAGTAAAACATACAGAAGTTGACCACTAAAATTCGACAGCTATTGTTCCTTAAAAACAATGATTTTATCGTCTAAAAGCTTTTCGTTAAATTGTAAGTTTGCAGCGAGTATCATCCGAATAAAATTCATCTATTTAACATCATTTATTCTAGGAGTTATATCATTTTATGGTTATTTGTTCGCTTTCCTCAATGGTCTAATCTGGATAACAGAATCTTGTCTGATTGCTGTTACAATGGGCGAACATATTACAAAGTTAAAACATCGATTTGAAAAGTTATCGTTATACCATATCAAGCGATTAAAATGTGAAGAATCTAATGGAATTAAACGGACAAATTCTAAACTATTGGATATACAAAATTTGTTTATTTCAATTCCACAAGAAACTGGCGAACCCATTGTATTACAGAGAGAATTGAATTTATGTGCACGACGCGGTCAGTGTGTTTTAGTAACGGGCATAACAGGATGTGGAAAGACAAGTTTATTTCGTATTTGTGCTGGATTATGGCCAATTGAAGCGACGCTTGTACAATTACCCGCAAGGAATTATATGATTTTTATACCTCAACGTCCTTATGTGCCAATTGGTTCATTAAGGTTTCAGGCGTTATTTTTATTGAATAAAAGATGTCCCTCGTATATAAAGAATCTAAGTCAAACGGCAATAAAAGAACTATTCAAATTAGTTAATATGGATTATTTGCTAGAACGATACAATATAGACATAGTATGTATAATTATGTGGAGAATTATTACAGGACCTTCTAAATGAGAATATAAATACTGACTGAGCACTGATTAATTCGAAGCTCATATCGGTTTAGAGATGAGAATCTGAAAGTGAACCACTTGCAAATATTTAATCAAAAAGGTTGTGCACTGAGCAACAGTCGCATGAGATTCTGCTAATTTTATGACTTTTTAATTACTAGAATTGTTTTATTGAAACTAGGTATTGGACTGGTCAAAGATATTATCGATTGGTGAACAACAACGTTTATCATTTATTCGTTTATTAGCTTTGTTCACTTACTCAACTGCTTCTCACAATAGTCGGTATCTAGTACTGCTAGATGAAAGTACGAGTGCAATTGATACACAGACAGAAATGAAAATCTACGAAACAATGGTGAAATTACAAATATGGTTTATAACTATTTCACATCGACAATCGCTAATAAAATATCATCAAAAACAACTCAATTTATCTCTTCCAGGTTGTGTTCAATCAGATGAAATAGTAATAACCAACGGTTCAATTATGGAAACGGAAACGATTAACGAAGAAGAGCAGCAAGAATCATATAATTCTCAAGAACAAAGACGTTATGAACCATGGTTACATAGTCCCATCGAATCAACAGATACTAAGCGTATGTCCTTCTTGAAATCGCTTGAGAATATTTGGATTATTTCGCGTTTACCATTTGATATTAATGATCGTCGATTGCGCTTGCAAACGTATCTAGCCTGGCTATGTTCTGTGCTTTTACTCGGTTTGTATGTGTATGTAAATTATCGTCTTGTATCGCAAACTGGCACAATATTTCGAGTTTTAAGTGATTATGCAGCATCAAATATTTCGATTACGATAGCAAAACAACGTCTCAAATCCGAAGGTGTAATATTAATGTTGCATATTATCAGTTTAACGCTTTTATCAAGTGCGCATATCGGAGGCGGACAATTGATTGCGTCTCTATCTACCCAACGTCAAATGTCTTATATTGGTAAACTCTTACTAACCTATGATACAATGTATCATTCACAAAATAAACTATTGCCAAGTATCATATCCCATGATTTGGCGAACTTCAATGAAAATTTATTTTATTTTTTGTTTGGGTCCATTTATTTTAATGGGTTCTTTAGTAAGTTATATTTTTTCTGATGTTTTAAAAGGAAAAGAAACGAAAGAACGTAAATCAGTCCATCCGCTTCTAGTTTAGTAGCATTGTTAGAAAAAATTTGCTATTAAAATGAGCTGACATAATGTTCTGTCCACGTTTTGACAGCTGTTGCAGAACTCTTACCCAATAGAATTCTACGGTCCCTTAATTCGTTTGTTCAGAACGGTATCAAAACCATGTAGAATATGTCACGTATTTTCTTAGTAGATATGTATGAGCAATATAATTGAATTAGAGATAAATTTTATTGTTGGCTCTAATGATCATTTTGTAGTTGATTAGTAGAACACTTCAGAAGCCTAATTCATCCTCACCCTCTAGAAAATTCTTTTCTATTTTAGGTGTTCTTATTCTTTGTATTCCTTATACAATATTATTAGTTCAACAACATGCTGAACAGAATATTATCATTATTTATGTTTCTCAAATAATATTTTTAACTATAACGATTCTGACTATTATTCCGTACACCAAAATTAATAGGAACTTTGAAAATACTTTTACTTCATTTGTTAATCAACAGAAACGTGTCGATTTACAAGCTGAGCAAATAGCTCTTTCGGACTTAGATGTAGTCGACATTGAGAAAACTCAACTGAAAGAAAAACTTGATAAATCGGTATATGTACAATGCTATGCTGCGTGCTACTATGGTTTACTGGTGGGTATCAGTGTTTTAGCAAATTGGTCGAGTACGCTAATTAATTGTGCCATACCAGCGGGCCTTTATTTTCATGTAATACCCAACGTAACACCAGGAGAAGCAGCAACTATCATAACATTAACAGTTTACAGTAGATATTTACAAAAAAATTTGGCAGCTTTAAATTCTTATGGTCAATGTTGGTCTCAAATAAGAACTCTGACAAATAGAATTGCAATGAATTTAGGTAAAAAATCCGTTCACATTGCTAGTATTTATTGCGAACATTTTACGATTCTAATGTTTGTTTTCCGAAATTGTAATTTTCGCATCGGTTATTATGATTTGTAGTCGTAGGAAGAGGAGATATGATCGTCGGCATTATATATGTAACTTTTCATATAGTAATACCTTTATATTTTGGAAGAACTGTTCTGACATTTTTGTTATAAATAATCCCTGAGTTAAGAAGAACTCTCAGACAGAAACACTCAGACTTCAACTTATGTGCATAATGTACCGATCGATTATTGATAGCAAGAAAGAAGATCACAAAAAAATGCATAAATATTTCATGACAATGTCCTAATTCTTCCGTTTTAAGATCAGAATAAATATTAATTTATTTTCATTATAGAACATCTAGACATCGTCAATAAAAAGCATCAGCAATTACGGCACAAAGAGTTAGAAGATCAACACCGCGTATACATAAAAGACAATGAAGGGATATTGCAGTTGATTAATATTAATGTAAATATTCCTCGTACACACCATATTTTAGTTAACCGCTTAACTCTTCTTTTACCCTGCAATAGCAATCTGATTATTACTGGTTCGTCAGGATCTGGCAAATCATCGTTATTACGTTTATTAGCTGGTCTTGAGTATAATTTACCATCTACAGATATAGGATACTCATGCATTAAAATACTTCCGCCAGAATCACTTATATTTTTACCACAGCAACTACATTTAGTTGAAGGCACGCTAAGACAACAATTATCTTATTTGAAACAGGCAAAATTGGGCGAGACGGCAGCCATTGTTTTTAGTGATGATCGATTAGTCAATTTATTACGACAATACAATTTATCACATCTCTTTGATCGGTATACATTGGATTCGGTTCAAATGTGGTCTAAAATTCTTTCCATTGGAGAACAACAACGCTTGATGATTCTTTCTGCTCTATTAGTAGGAGAAGACGTAATTAAATGTTTAATTTTGGACGAAACCACGGCTGGATGTGACGATGTTACGACGGAGCGACTTTATTCCTTATTACAAAGATCATCCATCCGATATATAAGTATATCGCATCGAATACAATTACTCAAATATCATACTCATCACTTGATAATTAACAGCACAAATCAGACTTATACAATCGCGAAACTATAAATTCATCGTCATATTTTATCCTATGCACAACAGATGCTGAAAATTTTTTTCAAATAATTTCATACGATGATTTTCATAGTACACTCTTAATAATACAATTTTTAATTCAATAGAGTCTTGTGTGGAGTAAATTGGATCAAACAAGTAGAACTAAATGCAATCAAATTTTCACTGTTCCTAATAATTTTTCTAGATGAAATTCACTGACATAAAATTATAGCATTAACATTTGAGACCTATAGAATCATTTTAGTGAATGTAAAAATCGATCTGGATTAATTCGGATCGGTCTAGCTACTTTGAGTGAAGATTACTTTTGATAATTTTCTTCACGTTATTTAACGTGAAATAAAAACAATCCACTCACATATTCAATTATGCATTCTATATAATGGTATAGAAAAAACTGATGTAGATAATACAAAGATAGTTTTCTTATTACAGATCCATATATATTTGATTTTTTAAACTTAGCGTAATTAGACATACTCTAACATACCTTCAGGAAATAAGAGATATAAATCTAATTAAAAATTTCAATTTATAGTTTATTTCGCAAAAAAAATCAATATAATTATAATACAAATGCAAACGTTCTTGTTTTCAGTGTTTCATCCAACGTATTATCAAAGAAATAAATATAAAAAAAACCTAAATATACACGAGCATGAGGTATAATCTAATATATAAATGTAATACGGTCAGTAGTTGATTTTGCTTTACTTTCGATTCAAGCAACGGTAAATATCCTGATTTTATTTGATTCATGAAATCTTTTTGTGTACTCAAAAAGTGATTGAGTAAACTATAGAATCGGTCAGTGTGGCCGTCCGTCCGGGCGTTTACACAATAATTTCCGAAGGGAGAATCTGATTGACCTGAAATTTTCTACACAGTTTAGTCTCATATATATCGGCCAATCCACGTAACCCGTCAACTCGGAGTCCGGTGTTTTGAGATGGTGTTTTTTCAAAATTGACAGTTCGAAATTTGTGAATTACGAGGTAGCTTATGTCTGATCTCATCGATCTCTGTTCAGACAAACTTCTGACTTCGTTTTACGATTAAAAATAAAACATTTTCTTTAGTTTGACCAGATTTTTACGCGAAAAACCGTAGTCCCCAGTTTTTATCATGCTAGTTTTAGGGTTTCCAGCAAGTTTCTGGACATATAGAGATTTCAATATCATTAAGCAATTCTATGATATTAACACTTTTCAAGGAAATGTTCAAAATTTAGTATGTGTTGGCTCGTAAATAGCGACGGAGACAGCAAAGAAAATTGGGCAAACTGACCTAATAAAAATTCATCATCGCGTAACGAAGTCGTCATCGTGTTACACTAATGTAACACAAATATTGGCCTTCATTGATTGAAGTTCGAAGAACTTTTTGCCCTCATTGAATAGACAAAAGTGTTTTTTTTATTTCCCATTGCACGAGAATTCTTATAACAGTAAAGTCTAAACAGAGAAAAATAAGTAAAAATTGAGGCACTGTAAAATTATTGTCCCTTTTCCATCATCGCGTTTCACGAGATATTTTGAATACAGCTCTCTAATAATCCAGCAAACTTCAGTCAAATTTTTCCAAGGTGGATAGAGTGACCATAGATGTATCTATCGATGAATGACAGAAAGTGATTCAATGACTTTTTTTCAGAGAAAAATAAAATATAATGCAGCCAAAACGTCATCGCGTTACGATTGTTTTTGCCGATATCCCGGTCGAGTTCGAAGATGAGCTCGATTCGTCCAGTATTTCCTGGTTTTCAGCACCAAATATGATGATTTGCCTATAGTTTTCGTGGAAACTTTGGTATTTCCTACTTTTCCGAAGCCATGATTTTACATATAGCCAAGAGGAAGCTTAGACTGTTATATACCATTCGATAGAGGATTTCAAGGGCTACAAAATGGTACTAAATTGTATGGGTTGACATGCCGTAGTAAAAAATTTATTGAGCTAGAATTACCCACATACCGTAAAAATGTATACAATTTGGCAGAATAACTCAACAAAATGCACTTATTTTTTATTTAATATCTCTTAATCGACGGAAAAACAACTATTCTTTCACGAGTCCTACGTTTCAGTTTCACTTTGAATAACAGGACTGCTAATACTCTCGCCTTCTTGTTCAAAATTGAGTACCAGTTTTTGTTCATAAACTATTTTAAACAATAGACAATCGTGTATTTTTCGCATTGATTAATAAAGTTGTCGTTATTAGTTTAATCAGTATAGATTCAATTTTACTTTAGCTTTATTTTCAAATATTTTTCGTGGGTATAACGTATAAATATTCATACCACGATGACAAAAAACAAAGGGGATGTACATTTTTTTACTTTTTACAGTACACATAACACTCGGATTTCAATCCGAGCTTTCCGCATTTATTTTTAAATAAAACTGCTTTTGAAAGTATGCTAGTATCCATCAAGGTTTATTCTTTAATCCTTAAGAAGATGATATTGTATCTCAGCAAACTGCTATAAACATTAACAAAGTTTGATAAACGTTTATACAAATTAATATTTTATGATATCTAGCAGAATTCATAGTATTCAGATATACTTCGTCTCGTTGATTTCATAAAACTTTTCGAAGATAGCAACATGAGTTTAGTCAACTTTAATCGAAGTGTCAATTAGCATTCATCTTTCTTCATTATTCATTGTATGAAAGACGAGCTTGACAGCGATGCAATAATCGAGGTTGATTTCCATATCCACCTACACTACGATGCATTAGCTGAATATTATCAAAAATGAGCACATCTCCTGATTGCCAATTGTGCTCGACAGGTGTAACAAGTGATTCAACAATTGATATGAGTTGTTCGGGTTGCATAATTATTTCTCGAGTTTCTTCGTTTATAATATCGGCTGGTGAATTAGCAATATAGAGGGACGGCTTTTTCGATGCAGGATGGACCATGACTGTACGATGTGTTGTAGGCGGTATATAATTGCATTTTTTTGTTTCAGAACTATTAATATTGGCTGTAAACACACAATTATCGAGACGGGCTTTAACATCGTCAGGTAACAATTGGTATGCCTCTTGTGTGTCAAGAAAAGCTGTTGCACCACCTTTGTTTGGTAAGATCTTTGCATGCAAAAATGTAGCAAGATTATTGTCACCTGGTTGCCAAAATGTTCCATCATGATGCCACACTTCTCCGTGTTTATATTGATCAATAATAGAACCATCTACTCGAATGTTTCCAACACCAGTCAATGTTGGTCCAATATCATCATAATATGTTAAATCAGGTGAAATTTGTTCGACGATTGATCCCCATTTTTTCACAAATGTAATCAAATCAAATGGTGACAAATTCTGTTCTTCAAGACAGATAGCGCCATGCCTTGTTAGAGCCAAACGAAGATGAAACAGATCATTTTCGTTTAATTTCCGAATATGTTCACCTAATTCTATTCTAATATCCACCTTACGGGAAATTTCTAATGATTCTAGTAATGTAACTGTTCCCGACATATACGTTTCTTTTTATAACTACAAAATAAGCAGTTAAATAAAGAAAATCTATTTATTCTGCAACTTCAAAATTAGAAATACTAGATACTTCCATTAAACATCATAATATTTAGTTACGATGAAGTGTTCGTACGGCAAAAAAAAATGCTCCCTTATCAACATTGTTTATACGATGTATATTAATAGAAACGAAATAAAAATATACGCAGTATTTTTATCAGCCAGATTTTTCGCGGAAAGGAAAGAAATACTATTTTCTTTTCGCGGACAAAAAATGGATGTTTTTTTTATGGAGAACGAGAAAAATGCAAATGTTTTTGAATCGCGTTGTTCGGTTAAATGTCATAAAGGATAAGTTTATTTTTATTAGCATATCATGTTCTTGACTACTCGGGTTGAGGGATCTCCTGTGGCCCATCGTTCATCAATAGATTCACTTTCTAGTTGATAACGTGTGTCAACTGAAAGACGTATTTCACGAGAAAGATTGTCAAGGGATCCATGAACTGTATAGGCGGAGAATATAACAAAGTCACCCATCTTATATTCTCGTGCAGTCAGCAGACGACAATTGAGTTCTTTCTGTAATTGAGTGATGTCTAAAGCAATAGCTCCATAACCTGGATAACCAGCTGCATTGGGCTGCGATTGATTATTCATGTTTGTACATATAGCATCAACGTCCATTGTGCAGTAGCCTTTACGTAAAATTTCACATCTATGTGAGCCTTCTAAAATTATTAGTCCACCAACCTGTAAATTAATATTGCCTAAAGGTATCCATGCCGTATAAATATTCGTAGTACCTCGTCCCATAAATACAATGTCACAATGTGGTGCTGTTCCTTTCCCAGGTGTCATTGCTCGTAGCCACATCCATTCAAAACGTTTTACGGGTCCACCAAGAAGACGACAAAGTAGTGTAAGAATGCGTGAACTCCCTGTAAGTTGATCGATAGCTATCTTTGCAGCTGAGTCCTTTTTATTACAAATATCTGTGCGAAGTCTCATTTCAATACCATTTTTTGGTACAATTTCCTCGACAGTACAGTTTTCATCGAGTACACTTTCATTTACAAGATCCTCAAAGACTGCATCTCGCGCCTTTCGAATACTGATCACATCTATATAGTTTGGTAAATAGAGGTATCCATCCTTTGCCATACGTTCACATAAAGCAATATCATTGTCTAGTAGATCGCTACTGTCGTTTAACCAGCCGAAGTGGGATGGTGACATATCAATCTCAAAACCATTTGAAGTTAGTTTACGATTCATTTCAAACTCCATGCTTTTTCGGCGATTGTTGGAATGAAACTTTAATGGTCTCCTTTTCTTCCTACCTTTTCTCGTTCTTCTTCTTCTTCCTACCTTGTCATTCTTTTTCTTGTCAGGTATGTTGTATTTAAAGGTAAAACTAATTCATTCAACGAAACTATTCGTATAAATATGCCATTAGAAGACGATCCAGACACATGGATGAAGGAAAATGAAATCAAATTTATCAAATTCTTCAAAGCAAAGTATGCAGGACGCGCCACAAAAATATTAACAGTGGCTGACATGGATCTATTGGTGGACAAAATGGTCGTATCTCCAGAGCCCGAAACGAAGCCACATTTAACACTTGATCGTCTGAAAAAGTTGGTGTCCGGAAAGACTGTACTCGATCTAGGTACAGGTTGTGGCATTAATGGAATTTATGCAGCACTTAATGGTGCAAAGTATGTTACTGCTACTGATATTGATCCAGCAGCAGTAGAGAATACTAAAAAGAATATTGAGCGTCTGCAATTGCATGATCGTATGTGTGCATTTGAAAGCAATGTTTTCGACAAAGTACAGGGGAAATTTGATGTTATCGTAGCGAATTTACCCATCGCCGAAGTAAATCGATTGAACGGTACTGAGCCTGCCTGGAGCATTATCTCTCGATTTCTCAATGGCCTTCAAGAGCATTTGATGCAAAATGATGGACGGGCTCTGCTTTTCTGTGTATCTTTTGCTGATCCAAAAGTATTTGAACAGATTTATCAATCTGGATTGGTTATCGATCAGTCATATGAAGAAAATGAGTTTAACGTTAAAATGTACGTTTTTGAGCTTGCTTTATCACAAAATTGATAAGAAATCTTGGAATAAACATGATTCGAATTTCAGTATTGAAACTCTAGAGTGTGACAAAATATGTCTACGCTGAAAAATAGATAGTCTGACAAATCTTATGAGAAGATTTTGGAAATCTCAAAAAATTTATTGACCTGCCCAAAAAATTCAAATAAGAAAGAGAATATTCTACTCTTTAGTAACTATTTTTCACTATTGTAGATAATGTTTATTCCACTGTTAGGCATTGCCCTTATTATTATGTATTCTATTATGTTTGTGCGTAATAGATACAGTTATTTCAAGTGTAATCATGTGCCAACTCCACATATAAACTATGTTTTTGGTCATCTAAAAATTCTGCGCTCTGTCACTTCATATTCACGACAACTTCAACGTTGGACAGATCAGTTCGGCAAGGTATACGGGATTTTTGAGGGTGCACAACCAATATGGGTGTCGAGTGATGTGGAATTTCTTCAAGAAATATATATAAAACATTTTTCTTGTTTTAACACTCGAAAACCCGAAATGTTAACACGAAATACAGAGGATTCAGTTGTACATTTATTCGATGCCAGAGGAAGTACATGGAAAAGACAGCGTTATGCGTTTGTATCTCTATTTACACCAATTAAATTGTGGCATATGTCAATGAAAATCAATGTGGATATTGACCATTTTCTCGCTACACTATTTCAAAATTCAAGTTGCACTGAAGGGTTCAATATTATTCCTTTATATCAAGAACTTGCATTTAATGTCAGTTGTCGACAAGTGTTCGGCAATGACAATATGGATATGCAAAAAATGTACAGAATTTATTTATCCAAGTGTAAGGGGGTATCTGCTGATATTAATCAAGGATTTTTGGCAACACTCGATTTACTTTTTCCAGAATTTAGTCCACTGTTTTCTCGTTTCTTTTTATTTCAAAACCGTATGCGAGCAAAGCTTAATCGATGGGTTTCTCGGAACGAAACTACGAATTTGTTTAGAGAGCAACCAGCATTTTGGCTTATGGGTTCAATTCGTCGTGCTGTTAATGACGAAGATACGATTAATCGCAATCCTGATTCGGTACTTGAGTCTTTCCGATCAATTTCAAAAAACCATCAAGTAAGTGTGCACTTGATTCAACATGCTTAAAATCTATGAATTTTTATTTGTTGAACATGAAGGTTATGAGTTGTAATAGTAGTACAGCCGTGCATAGATATATTAAAATCGATGAAATTCCTAATAATTTGCTTCTGTTTCTTCTGGCCAGTACGGACACAATCAGCGCAGCCTTGACTTATTGTACCTACACATTAGCAAAATATCCTTTAGAACAGGAAAGTGTATATGAAAATATTTCTAATCAATCATTCGATCTTGATCGTATTAATTTAATGGATTATCTCGATATGTTTGTACGAGAAACTCTTCGTTTATATCCAGTATCAATTACAGCTATGGCTCGACAATGTACAAAGGATTGTACTGTATTGAATTATTCCATTCACAAAGGTAACACTTTAGAATATATGCAATCCGATCGAATGCTTCAACTTTGTTTTGTGATTTATCTACCAACGACAAAATTAATTATACACTTGATTATTGCTTTAAAATGCAGTTTGTAGTTAGAAGAAATTTTTGTGGATATATGTGAATAGTGCAAGTATGAATATTTATTGTAGAAATCAAAATCTAGTTAAAAAACATCTATACTCGTACTTTTCACATATGCTCAGGAAAATTTACTCGAATTACGAATGTTATATTTTAAATTCAAAAAGAAAAATGTACGGTTAATTTTGTTGTTGGTAGTATAGTTGTATACTACTAGGTTGGAAATAATATTATTCCAGGGGGTATCACCACTATTTCACATAGTGATACCAATGAATTTTATATCAAAAGAAAGCCTGTAAAAAATGGAGTATTTTAGTAGTAAATAGTAACGGTTACGAGGACTTTTGTATGTTAAAAATACCAGATTTTCGGAAATCTTCAAAGTATTAATGATAAAATTCGATTTTGGTAGATAATCGAACGAAAAAACAGTGGTTTTTCGAGAAGAAAACTAAAAGGATTTTCTTTTAATAATAACAAACATAGCTCTAACTCGTAATTCGGATTTTTCTTTTGCGTCCTGTTCTTTATGTTGTATGTATGCAGTTCATCATGGGTATTTTCGTTTATTTTCTTTCTATTGGAAAGTTCCGAGACAAAGAGATACAGAACGAGTGTGAAATAACATATTTCAAAGGAAGAACGAAAATAATCGTTAGGTGATTTAGAACATATTGGAACAGTAATTAAAGACAGAGTTTAAAAAAAATGTTATCAGAACCTAGTCATAATCGATATTTCGAAAACACGCTCAAATTGCATATTTCGGATGTTTTGACAAATATGGAAACAGATACTCAGTTATTTGAAACTCTGTTATGCTCATATCCATCTCGACTTAGAGCAGTAAAAAAATGCTAATGGTTGTCATACTGACTATTGATTGTATTCATCAAGAAAATGAAAAATAAATGATACTATATCATATTTAGCTGGAACCTTTTTACTGATTTTTTTAAAATACCTGATATACGCGAAATATGATTTTGTCAGTTTCAATACTAGAAGATTTTCGTAACCGTTACTATTTATTACCAAAATACTCTATTTTTTATAGACTTTCTTTTGATATAAATTCATTGGTATCACTATGTGAAATAGTGGTGATATCCTCCCTGGAATAATATTATTTCCAACCTAGTACAGTATTGTGAAAAATTATAGAACCACCTTCTTCTTCTTTCGCTTTTTTCTCGCTTTTTTTTCTATTATTGCTGTTTTTTCCTCTCGGATTCTGCATACATATATAATTTCAAAGTTCGTCTTTCACATTTTATTCAGAAAAAGTTCATATATTACGTGCTCACTATTCAGAAAAAAAATGGAAAAAAACCTGGCATTTTTTACTGTGAAAAATCATAGAATCAGTAATCAATTTTCGATGGTTACTGTGACATCTTTTTGATTTAATGGCAAAATTCAATTGGTTACATAAATATAGCTGTTCTACAGATATTTTGTTTACTTCGAATTTGTTTGTTAAAGTTTTAAGAATTTTTTTATTTTACGTTTCATTTCGATTAGCCATGGGCCGTGGCAAATTAACTCTTCAAACAAAATTTCAAATACAAAGTTTATTTGAAAATGGTTTTAGTCAACGGGAAATTGCTCGACGATTAAATGTTTCACAAAAATGTGTTTTTGATATTGTTCAAAAGATGAAAAAAAATTACCTCTGAGAAATTCAATCGGTCAAGGTCGAAAAAAGGCAACAACTGCGGCTGAAGATCGTCATTTATTAAAAATTATGAAAGAAGATCGAACAAAATCTAGTGAAATGTTATCAGCCGAATGAAATTTAGCAAATGGAAAACATTTGTTTGGTTCGGCTGTTCGTCGTCGATTGTTAGATATGGGCTACAAAAGTTACACAGCAAAACGTAAACCTTTACGAACATTTGATCAAATTAAACAACGTTTAAAATTTGCTGTTGAATATAAACATTGGTTAAATGAATGGAAAAAGATGATATGGAGTGACGAGGCACATTTTGAGGTGTTAAATCGAAAAACTCGTACATTAGTTCGTCGATTAATATCCGAATCTAATGAACCATTCAATTTTGTTCCAAGAGTACAAGGTGGTGGAGGTGTTGTCAGCGTATGGGGTTGTATGTCTGCAAGTGCCAGAGGTCCACTTGTTGTGTATAATGGACGCTTAGATGGTCCTGCATATATTAAAGTCATTGAAGAAGCATTACCACTATTTATCGAAAATACATTCGATGCATCTTGTGATGATTATGTTTATATGCACGACAACGCCTGTTGTCATCGATCAAAATATACAGCTGATTGGCTAAAAAATCATAATATAAATGTTTTTAAATGGCTGAGTAACTCTCCCGATTTAAATTGCATCGAAAATATTTGGGATTATATCGATAAAGAATTACGAAAATTGAAACCAACGAATGTATCACAGTTACAACAGATGATACATCAATTATGGTGTGGAATTACTCCAATACAATATCAAGGACGCGTCAATTCAATGCCTCGACGAATACATCAATGTATCTTAGCTCGTAGAAAAACATTCAACAAATATTAAACTTAGATTCAAGAAAAAAACTGTAAAAGCTCCTACTGATTCTATAATTTTTCACAGGAAAGATCATAAACCTTTTTTTCAATTTTTTCTCTCACAATGAACATATAATATATGAACTTTTTCTCAATAAAATACGAAAGAGTATCTTTGAACCTATATATAGGCAAGGAATTCCGAAGAAAAAAGCATCATTGACAGAAGAAATATTCAGAAAAAATCATATTAACAGTGATTCTATAATTTTTCACAGTACTGTATATTAGAATGATATGATTTCTTTTGACCAGCTATAGTACTTATTAAGTGATAATTGTTCTTGTCTCGATTCGATTATTTGAATAGAGTTATGAGAATGAAATGTTCGATTGTTTCAAACGCTTAAGATGAATTTGAAACAGTTTCAGAGGGAAATACATTATATAGATTTTTCGTAAAAGATTTACTATTCGGCTTCCAGAGAAAAATATAACCTAAACAATAATGAATAATTAATACTTCACACGAATTTCTATTACGAATAAAAAATCGTGCCATTATAATATGTTATAGAAGTTGCATAATTGAAAAGAGTTTGTATACAGGATGGCGCAAAAGTTACCGGGCAGTCTTGAACTACTGATAACTTTTGATAGGAAAACTCTAGAGAGCTACGGTTTTCACCGTTCGAAAGAGCATGTTTTACTACGTATTTTCATGTATTATTCAGCAATATGGATTGATCATATTATAATCCGTTCATGATCTTCAAAATAACTGCTCTTTCTTCGTAGAAAGTTTTCTTGCTAACTTTCACCAGCGGCCATCGACTATGCATTACTCGTCGACAAGTAATCTTTAACTCTTGTTGTTCGTGTGCTCTTTAAACACGTATTGCGTTTTTCGCGCTTTCTTTCTTCCTTCTTTTTCACTCCGTGCTATTTCAATGCATTTCTCTCGATGAATGTAAAACGTTGATAGTGGCAAGATATGAAAGAAAAAGGAATGTTTCACAAGAGAGAATGCGAAGCGTATTTTTTATTACTGTTTTGTATTGCTGAATAATACATGAAAATATGCAGTAAAACATGCTCTTTCGAACGGTGAAAACCGCAGCTCTCTAGCGTTTTCCTATTAAAAGTTATCAGTAATTCAAGACTGCCCAGTAACTTTTGCGCCATCCTGTATTTGACTAGACTAATGAATTCCAAACAGAGGTAGGACAAGTACAAGTACACGTACAAATACTTTGTACTTGAAAAGTACACAAAGTACAAGTGCATGTACTTGCATCCTAGCTCTGATTCCAAATATATTCCTACAACATATTTATTCTTCTACAGGTGACGGAATTCAGCCTGATGTTTATACTATACATTCTGATATTAGTCTATGGGGACCAGTAGATCCTAAAATATTCTATCCGGCTCGATTTCGAACAAAGCGTCATCCGATGGCATGGCTTCCGTTCGGTGCTGGACCCCGTACATGCGTGGGAATCAAGCTAGCCTTGACCGAAATTAAAATAGTGCTCATAAATCTGCTTCGTTTATATCGAATTCAACTAAAGTTTGACAATGACCAACCACTCAATATCAAAGAATCCTTCGTGCTTATTCCCAATGAATTACATATTCACCTGTATCAAAGATGCGCGTAGAAATGTATAATAATACATACTATTAAATTGATCTTAATGATGATTACCGTCGAAGAAAAGTTAGATGCCCATTTCGATTTTGATAATCAGTGATGAGTATACAAACAGAAATGACATCCACGAATCAATACTCTTGCTTTTTCTTGTTACTTTTTGAAATAAAAAAAAAGTATTGAAACAAGTCGCAATTCTTTTATTTTCAAGCATCGAATTATAAAGCAGTGGAAGATAGGCATCTGCGCCATTGAAATTTCTCGCGACAATCACAATAGAAATCATATAAAATAAATGTGGAAACCTCGAATTGAAATCCGAGTGTTATGTGTACTGCAAAATATAAAAAAATGTACATCCCGTCTAATTAACGGACTTGATTTGACAGAAATTCAAAAAACAATTTGATCTTATACATATGCCTTGGACAAAAAATATTATGATTTATTTTTTACTCTTCATAGAATATCGGTAAACACACGTATTAGTTTGAAAAAAATCTCGTTTCTAAAACTTTATTTTCGTAATCTATATTATAATGTTCAGTGTGTGTCTGTCTGTCTGTCCACTTTGTTTCATGAAATTAAAGATAACAAAAGATCAGAGAGGAGTGAGGAGTGAGGATCGAGTTTTCTAGAACATACCAGTGTCATAGAAATACTGGATTTCCATAGAATGTTCGAGAACTTTCTAAAAAAATCTAGAACAATTGAAAAACAGTGCTGCTCAATAGGAAAATCGACAGCTAGGTTGAAGGATATTTACTTTCTAGAATGTTCAAGATACGTTATTGTCATTCTCGAATGTTTTAGAAAACTCACCATTTTTCTATTGATTAGGTCAAAGGTGAGTGAATGCAGAATTTAATACTGAGTTCAAAGGGGCATCACATATTATGTGATCTTATGGGTGTATAAGACACATATAGATTCCAGAATATTCTTAAATGTGGGGGCTCAGGAGAGGCTTTCAGAGTATTTAGTAATTTGACAAGTTTCTCTGTAATTCTTGGAATGATCTGGATTATTATAGAATATGCTCAATAACTCCATTGAATCTTTTAGAATGTTCGAGAACTTTGAGGAAGAGATTTTCACCAATTATTAGGAAAGTTCCAAAACTTATAGAGGAGAAGAATGTTTATAAACTCTTCTGGAATATTTCAGAATTTTGAGGAAATGATATTCATGGAAATTTCGGGAGACGAAAAAAAAATGTTGGTAGTCTTACACATGTAGTCCTGTAGCAAGATAAGAAGAGAGGAAGAGAGAGAGTGTGTGTGAAAAGAAGAAAATGCTACTGAGTAGAATCAATCCGAAACGGAGTTCTCTATTGAATTTTTAATTAAAAAATCAGCTGAATCCCATGTGTCTGAAATCGGCCAAAAATTGGTGATTAATCGGTGATAAATCAAAGTGATAATTGTCCAATTAATCGCGATTAATCAGCGATTTTCAATGATAAGTTTAGTGATTACTACGATTAATCGCGATTAATCGATGATTCCTCTGCATATATCTCATTCAGTTATCGTTCGTTAATCGAATTTATCAGCGATTAATCACTCATTTCTTCCAATACGTGTTGATTCATTTGCTTTTTTATTACTTATTTTTATTTCGAAATATGAGCTGTTCATAGAAAGAAATAGCAACACAAATTCTCGTAGATATGCGTACATCATTTGAAGAGAAAAGTGAAGCAAAAAATATCACATAAACAGATGCTGACAAGAACACAAAATCAGCTACAATTAAAATATGTCAAATAATAATATGATTAAAACAATTTTAGCAAACGACACATCAAATAAAAAGATAATCATCTATGTAGTAGAAAAATAAAACAAAAATAATATCAATAACAACATCCGTTGTTTACACACACGCCAAATAAACGATTACAAATGTTAAACCAATTTAGTAAGAATAACATGATAAGACAAAGTGATTAAGATAGTGAGCATATCAATACTAAAATAAGTAACGAGATTACTTAGATATTGTTGATTCACAGCCGATTACTTTTTCGAATGAAGATGATTATGCTTGTTGATTTTCTGAATTCTGATCTCCATTATCATTGTCTATTAAGGAAAAATCGAACATTATATTTCTATTAGGTTATTTAAAATCCTTACTGTTATTATTATTGTTATTGTTGTTGTTATTGTTGTTGTTATTGTTGTTGTTGTTGCTGTTGTTTTCTTTTAAAACTTTGGCTTTTGAATTGCGTCGTCGGGATTTAATGCTTTGAAGCATTGGTCCCCAGACCGTTTCCATTTGCTCATCGGTTAAACCAAATTTAATTTGAGCAGCTTCTGAAGAAGAAGAAATGCTTTTGAATGTTAATACTCTTTTATAATCATGTTGCTTACTTCGAATGCTAAGAATACGAGAATCATTATCAAGATCGCGTGCGTTCATGTCAAGAATTTCTTGTATTTTGAAAAGCTTTGAAACACAAGCTAGAACAAATTCATTTGATTTATTTTTATTCGCTGGTAATTTAAGAAGATCGATTTCGCTGCCGTTGATTTCGGTGCAAATCTATTAATGAGAAATTAAAATGAGAAATAAATCTTATTCCACTAACAACACTTTCAGTATTGGCAGGATCAATTGATGGATAGTTAAGTGCTTCATCTGCTAACAAAATCGGGATCTAAATATACAGTTAACATATGTATATGCATATACATGTAACAAGTTTCTATACATTATTCTGTCGCATAGCTTTAGCTATTTTTTTTTCATTGTTCAAAATTTCATTTAATGTTCGTGTGTGTTGATCAAGTACTAGACTAATACCAACGATTTGTTTTCGTAACTGACTAATACTGTTCATCAATTCGTTAAGAATCGATGATGGTAATGATGAAGATGATAATGAAAATGCAGCTGATTCATTTTCATTTGTAGTTGTTGATGAAATGTTAGTTGTACAAACACGTTTTAGTGTTTGTTTTCGATTTGTTGTTGTTGATGAACGCTTTTTTCGTGTAGATGTTGAAATATGATTAAGACCGATGACATGATTCATGTTGTTGACAGTTTTATTTAAATTCTGTTGTCCATCGATATTTTCTTGATTATCAGCATCATCTTTATCAAAATCATCATCGGAATCATTTACTTCATCGGACGATTGATCATCAAAACCACCTTCGAATACAAACAACAACATCGAGAAAAAAAACTATTATTTAAAATATTACGTGTTGCTGGCACTTCTTCTAACGGGCATGATGTTAGTGTTGTGTATGTCGGTTTATCAATCGAGTCTAAAAATAACAGAAACATTTCAATTTAGATCATTTAGAAACAATTGATGGCATACCATATGGACACAAATCATCTAACAGTTTATCGAAAAGATCTAAAAAAATATATCAAAACATTAAGCAAATGCGACCTTCTCGACCTTCAAAATCATAATGACAATTCTTTTCAATTCTCTTGAAAAGAGACAACTCGAAAATTATCTTTGAAATTTACCTGTTTCTTGTTGATTTCTTTTTGTCGGTTCCTTCTTTCGTGCATGCCACTCTTCGGTATCTGATTCTACTTCGGTATTCATTTGATAATCAGATAATTCCTCGGTTTTTTTGGCCAATATTTCCATTTCACTCTTAGTACCTTCAATATCAAAGATTAAGAGAACATACAACTGTTGAATAAGTTACCGCTTCGTCGTACACGTATTTTATGAAGTTTATCTTTTTCACGAATAAAACCTTCTTGCTTTTCATCAATGTCAATCAATCGTTTAGTGTACACAACACTGTACGTATTTGACTCGTCCAAATACGTGATAAGTGAGAATTCATTTTTTCGAGCAATTGATCCAACTTTGTATGGTTTTGCATATATATTCGTTTCCATCTACAAGAGAACAAAAGAAGTTTCTTTCGATGACAAAGTTCAAAAGCAGAAATGTTTAAACAAAGAGAACTCAATCGTGTTCATAATCGACACGCATTTCTGAAAGAAATAAACCATCGACACTCTCGACTTGAATACATTTAAAACGTATGGCATTGACAGATATGATGGTATATGAGTTACTAAGAGTTCGAATAGGAAATATTTCGTTCAATTTGTTTCGAAATCGTGCAGGAATAGAGAGAACATCCGATGCACTCTTGTTCGTGGATATGTATTGTCGAATGAAAACATAATAATCTTCCTTGACTTGGAAGAAAACGACTATTTGACCATATTGAACTGAATTATCAACAGCTTCGTATGATATAATGTAACTCATACACGAATATGGACGATCATATAAGATAGTATGGTAAGTACTAATCGAATTCTTATACCGTAAATATAAAGTCACATCGTTCGGATTTTGATTCGATAAATAAATATGATTCATGAATACATCACGATAATCATTGAAAATCCGATTGTAAATATCCATTCGATTAACACCAACAGATTTCATCGGTTGAAGTAATTGTCTGTTCAATGTTCTTTCGATATCAATCCAATCACCGATCTGAGTTGCTAAATTTCTTGTTCCATGTGCTTTTTTTTTCAAGTAACGTATAGAACTTTTGAAGCAAAATGCCGACGTAAAGCTTAACCCACCATGATGGATAACTTGTTGAGGTAGATGAAGGTGCGCATGCAATGAGAAAAGTTCAATTGATTCACCGTAGATCTGGTTTGCTGTTCGACAATAGTAATGAATTATTTCATCAGCTAGTTGAATTTCTTCCATTGAATTAGGACAATGTAGTAGCTTGATGAACATCGAATATAAAGAGAAATGCGACATCATAATTGGAGGCAAATGCCTCAACATCAAACCAACACCAATACACAAAACAAAAATTCGAAAATGTTTTGCTTTCCAATCGCCAGCTGAGTTCAATGGATAATTAAATCGAACGCTAACATTATGAGGAAATCGTAGAGAAAATAATTGTGAATTGATACGACTGATAGATTCATTGTTTAGAATTGGTAACCATCGATGAATTAATGTTGACATATGACCCAAGCAACATAAATGCATGTAATCAAGAATAATTTGTTTTGGGTATTCAAAGATACGAAGAAGAGGTGACAAACCTTTGACGCCATCGATACAACCACCTGTCTTTCTCTTCGACATACGATTTTCTACAAAACGAGCTGTAGCAACAAATTCTTCATGTGTTCGTAATTGATAGCTGTTCTTTGAATACGGATAAAAGACTTGTCGATTTCGACAAGCACCTAAAAAGACAAGATAAGCATAACGTTAGATCTAAACCGAAATAATTCGTTTAAAATTTATTGCATACCTTCAGTTGTGCAATAACTACAAGCATTATATCCGTTATAATTGATTGTTTTCCAAAATAGAGCTTTGGCCGGTAAATCCGAAACAAAAAATTGTGTTCGAACTGTTAGAACAAATTGTAAATCATTAATAATCAAAGTAAACGGGTTTGAAAGCTCAGTCAACTGTTCAATACAATCGTTTAAGAATAAATCTACATTAGGTTTAATCGAAGATAACCACAAACATAAAACGATAATGTTCGCTTGTTTTTCTCTAACATGCGGTGGAAGTTCGACTATGGATGCTAAACATGGCCATAATGCAGATTTCGTTGTTCGTACCATTGGAGCACCATCGGTATGAATGTTTAATGTAATTGAACAAGTTCGAACATTTTTTATTGTGTTGGAATCGATTGTTGAACTTGAAAGATTGTTGTATAACGAGCTTGACTTTATATCGAAAAGTGGGAAGTATTCCGGATTATTGAATAATAAAATGTTTCTGCCGACGATAGATTTTATCTGCTCTCGAATATCCATCGTGACAATTTCACTGACTTGTCCATTTCGTAAAGATAGATTCTTAAATTCACAAGTTGAATTGTCACAGTATTTCTTTCCAGAACGTATTCCGCATAATTGATAACAAAAATTGCAATAATATTTGGATATTGACGTCGATTTTGCACCTATTTTTTTGAGAACAGATTCATATGTCGTTGGTAATGTGTTTGGAAATGGCAAAAACGATTTGAAAGTTTTCAGGATTTGTTCGACGGCATTTTTTGGAATATCGAATTGTGTAGCAATTGAAAGTATTGATGTAACAGCTTTTTTAACGGAAATTGAAGAGTTTTCGTGCAGGAGTGGACTAGGATCAAATGTTGTGCTCGATGCAATTTCATTGTAACAATCATCGTCATCATCTGGCTTATACGGAATAGCATTTAAAGTCAAATGATGTCCTTCTTTAATTTTATCTTGTGAATCAAACATAGTATCGATTAAACGTTCATGTGTATTATCAGTAATGGTTATTGAATTTTTGTTAACCTCATCATCGTCTGACGATAATGATGAATATTCGGATTCAATATCACCTAAAATATTCAATGCATCGATTTTCTTTTGTAAACGTTTCTTCTTCTTCTTTTCGCCAGCATCGTCGATACGTGAAAGAAAAGATGGAAGCATCTAAGAGCAAATCTAGGACAAAAGAAGTAAATAATTTTTCTGTATCTTGTTTTAAATAAAAATCATCGACTAACGATAGTCACGAAGAAAATCGAATCCAAGAAAATCATTAATCCAAAAAGTCAATTCTAACAATCGGCTTCGTCCAGATGAATAACCAGGTAGATTATTGTAGGTTCGAGTAAAAAATGAGCTTAAATTTCTTTAATTCAATTAACAGACGAGATGAAAACCTAATAATGAGGTCTTATGAACTAACGAAGTAAGCAAACAATCAAAACGTTCGTCTCTGTTTTCATTAACCAACCAAATTTTAGCCTCCACTACCGACACCAATCTTAGCAAAAATTTTGCTTTTTTAGCAAAAGAAAGAGCATGGTCAACATGATGCTGGATATATTTGATATTTAAAATTATAATTCTACTCAAATATATTTATTTTTGGGAGAAAAAATGGTTATTAATATTTTCTTGTAATCTGATTAATCGCGATTTTTTCTGATTAATCGCGATTTTTTCTGATTAATCGCGATTTTTTCTGATTAATCGCGATTCTATCTAATTAATCGTGTGATTTTTTCCGATTTCGATGAAATCAGCTCTTATGCACATATATATGATTAAATCCGATTAATCGCTGATTTCTTGAGAAAAAAAATGATTTTTTCTGATTAATCACCGGTTTTTCCGATAATCACCAAAATCACCGCGATTTTCACGACATGGGGCAGTTATATGTAAGAATAGACTGGTTAAATTTTACTTATCAAAAATTTCTACATTATAAGTGTGCACTCATCTTTAATCCAATTCCTGTTTTCGAAATTAATTTTAAGAATAAAATCAAGACTATTGAAACAAAAATCACTTGCATTGATCAAAATGGATGACAATTCACGTATATAAAAAATGTATTGCCACCGAAAGAACAAATCATACAGATTATTAACTTTTTTTAATAAGAAAAGATGAATATATAATAATGTGAATTATATTCTTCAAATATTTAAGTAAGATGAGAATGAGGTAGAAAAAACGTTTACTGCGCCTATATACATATAATTATTTTTCAATCTTAAAATGAAAATCAACAAGAACCTATTGCATTATTATAAATAATTTTACATGCAAAAATATAATATTGGTTTACGAAAACAATAAGAAACATGTGCTTAAAAGAAAATGCTGTTCGTTCTATTATAAAAGATATTCGTAATGGCGTGATATTTTATTTGCTTTCACAAGAAGGATTGTTAGATAAGAACACATACTATTAAGCGGGATAAAAAAACTGACGAAGTGATTTTTGTTGCGCCCACTTACATCGCTTATCTATATCAAATATCTATATTATAATGTTCAGTGTGTGTCTGTCTGTGTGTCTGTCTGTACACTTTGTTTCATGAATTTAAAGATAACAAAAGATCAGAGAGGAGTGAGGATCGAGTTTTCTAGAACATACCAGTGTCCTAGAAACACGGAATTTCCATAGAATGTTCTAGAAGTTTCTAGAACATTATAGAACTTTCTAGAACAATTGGAAAAGAGAGTTGCTCAGTGGGAAAATGGAAAGTTAGATTGAGGAAGATTTACCTTATGGAAGGTTCCAGATATGTTATTGTCCTTCTAGAATGTTCTAGA